>JAEIGA010010293.1_pt1 | contig 14175 bp, 11 predicted proteins | sample 9270691 | NCBI WGS metagenome assembly JAEIGA01 (sample SAMN17057246, study PRJNA624740) | gut metagenome | biome: biome; isolation source: fecal sample | host: Bos grunniens | place: China: Xizang | collected 2019 | reverse complement strand
TGCCATACCGTTTTCTACGACATACTGCCCTTCAAAAAGATCTATATCATGGTCATTTACACCAATATATTTTATATCTTTTGTAATTTCCATTTTGACAACTCCTTTGTACATATACTCTATATATACAATGATACCACAAAACAAAATATAAATCAATTTATTTTTTGTTTCTGCCATAATATGCTTTAAGATAAATATTTTTTATCTCATCTATAAGAGGATATCTTGGATTTGCACCTGTACACTGGTCATCAAATGCCTGCATTGCCATTTCATCAAGCGAATTCAGAAAATCTTTTTCGTTTATATCATAGTCCTTAATTGTATCTTTAATTCCAACTGCTCTTTTAAGCTCATCTACAGCCTTTACAAGATTTTTCATTTTTTCGGAATCAGTTTTTCCGCCAAGTGAAAGAGCGTCTGCAATCCGGGCATATTTAGAAAGAGCACGCGGGTGATCATATTGAGAGAAAGTACCCATTTTTAGCGGTGCTTCGCTGGAGTTATATTCTATAATATGTCCTATGAGAATTGCATTTGCAACACCATGAGGCAGATGATGAAAAGCTCCAAGCTTATGTGCCATGGAGTGACACAAACCAAGAAACGCATTTGCAAAAGCCATTCCTGCCATTGTGGCGGCATTTGCCATTTTCTCACGGGCACGGATATCTGTCTCTCCGTTATCATAAGCTCTTGGAAGATATTTAAATATAATCTTTATCGCACCAAGAGAAAGGCTGTCTGTAAAATCTGTAGCAAGCATTGACACAAAGGATTCAAGGGAGTGAGTAAGAGCATCAATACCTGATGCTGCAGTAAGGCTCCTTGGTGAGCTTATATGCAGATTTGCATCTATAATTGCCATGTCAGGCATAAGCTCATAGTCGGCAAGAGGATATTTTATACCGGTCTTTTCATCGGTAATAACTGCAAAGGGAGTTACCTCTGAGCCTGTGCCAGATGATGTTGGAACAGCTACAAAATATGCCTTCTCTCCCATTTTTGAAAACTCATATACTCTCTTTCTTATATCCATAAATCTCATTGCCATATCGTCAAAATCTGCATCGGGGTGTTCATACATAACCCACATTATCTTGGCGGCATCCATAGCAGAGCCGCCGCCGAAAGCTATGATGCAGTCAGGGTTAAAAAGCTTCATTTGCTCTGCTCCTAAAACTGCCGTCTTTAAATCAGGGTCAGGCGAGACATCAAAATATGTTGTATGAGCTATCCCGAGTTCATTAAGCTTATCTGTAACAACTTTTACATAACCCTCATTATGAAGAAATTTATCGGTGACTATAAATGCTCTTTTTGCTCCTATTACACAGGAAAGCTCTTCGAGAGCCAGGGATAGACAGCCTCTTTTTAAATATATTTTTTCACATGTTCTGAACCAAAGCATATTTTCTCTCCGTAATGCAACTGTTTTAATGTTTAAAAGGTGTTTTATCCCTACATTTTCACTGGTGGAATTTCCACCCCACGAACCGCAGCCAAGGGTAAGAGACGGCGGGAGTCTGAAGTTATAAAGGTCACCTATTCCGCCGTGGGAAGCAGGGGTATTTACAAGAATTCTGCCTGTTTTCATCAAAAGAGAAAATCGGTTTATTTTTTCTCTACCCCCTATTTCATCTATATACAACGAACAGGTATGCCCGTAGCCGCCTGATTCTATAAGATTTTTTGCTTTTTCAAACGACTCCTCTATGCTTTTTGACTTATACATTGCAAGAACGGGCGACAGTTTTTCGTGGGCAAAAGGCTCACTAAGGTCTGTTTTTTCAATCTCTCCCACCAACACCTTTGTATCTGAAGGAACATTTATATCTGCCATTTTTGCTATCTCAGGTGCAGTACGACCCACAATAGCAGAATTAAATCCATTTTCGTTTATAATAACATTTCTCAGTTTTTCGGTTTCATTGTCATTTAAAAAATATGCGCCTCTTTTTATAAACTCTTCCCTTACATCTTTATATATTTGAGAAGCTACAATAACCGATTGTTCAGAAGCACAAATCATACCATTATCAAAGGTTTTTGAAAGAATAATGGAATTTACCGCCAGTTTTATATCGGCACTTTCATCTATAATTGCAGGTGTATTGCCTGCCCCTACACCAATGGCAGGTTTTCCGCTTGAATATGCAGACTTTACAAGACCTGGTCCGCCTGTGGCAAGTACAAGGTCACATTCTCTCATAATATAATTTGTAGTTTCAAGGCAAGGCTCATCTATCCAGGCGATTATATCCTTTGGTGCTCCCGCCGAAACTGCCGCCTCAAGAACAATTCTGGCGGCGGCTATGGTAGATTTTTTTGCCCTTGGATGAGGACTTATTATTATTCCGTTTCTTGTTTTTAAAGCAATAAGTGTTTTAAAAATAGCAGTTGATGTGGGGTTTGTGGTAGGAATAACTGCAGCTATCAATCCGATTGGCTCTGCAATTTTTTTAATTCCGTAAAACTCATCTTCGTGTATGATGCCACAGGTTTTTTCATTTTTATATGCGTTATAAATATATTCTGAAGCATAGTTATTTTTTATAACCTTATCTTCAAAAACACCCATGCCTGTCTCTTCTGTTGCCATTTTTGCAAGGCTTATCCTTTCTTTATTTGCTGCCGATGCAGCACAAAAGAAAATTTTATCTACCATCTCCTGAGAGTAGGTTGAAAATTCCTTTTGAGCTTTTCTTACCCGCAATATAATTTTTTTGAGTTTATCAGAATCATTTTCAGATTTTGTTTTATTATTCATACATATTCCTCCTTTAAATAATATTTATTATTTGTAAAAAAGGAATAAAAAAAAACAGAATTTGCAAATTTTTATAAGCAAATTCTGTTTTTTATTTTATTTGTATTATCCAATGCACATTTACTCTTTGAGATTACCGATTTGATTTACAGTAAACACACAAATCGCCTACTTAACAATGGACTCTGCAAGTTCTTTTACTTCTTCTTCGGTTATGTTTGTCAGAATTTCAAAAGAAAATGTATCTGCCACGCCTTTTACATTATATATTCCGTTATTTTCTTCATAATTTTCAACAGATGTGTTTTCTGCATTCTCAACCTTTTTTGCAAATGATATATTTGCAAATCTTGAACCGTCGCCAAAGAAATTGAACATTGCAACATCAGATACCTTATCATAAGGTACAGTTTCTTCACCAGAATATACAAAATCTGACGGAACGATAATTTTTTCAAGCACATTAAATCCAATATACTGATAATAATCGGAAAGGGGCATTTCTTCGATATGAGAAACCTCCCTGCCTACAGAGGGTTCTTGTTCAGAATACGCGGCCTCTCCCAATGGCTCTGACAGAGGCAATGGCTCAACTGAGGCTACTGACGGAACATCTGCAGCCTTGGGTTGTGTTGCATCGCCCTGTGATGCAGACGGCAAAACATTGTCCGGCTCTGAAACTATGTGTCCCGAATCAGCTTTTTCTGTTTTTTCAGGCAAAATATCTTTTGACTCTACTTTATCTTTTACAACATTTTTTTCTTTGTTTTCAACCAAAGTTTCGTTTATATTTGGTTCGCTCACCTGTTCTATATCGGAATTATTTACAACAAGCGGAATCTGGTCTACAGGTGTATAATTCATATACCCCACAACAGAACATACCACAAGTGCAAAGGATGCCGCTACAGTGCCGAATGAATAAACCCACTTTTTGTGTATGACTTTCTTTTTTTCTAAACCCTTTACAAGTATAGTTGATAAAAGTTCGGAATCCGCTTCTATATCCTTATACGCTGATTTATATGTATTTCTAAACAAAATCATACTCCCCTTTCAATTTAATTTTCAAAAGTTCTCTGCCACGATGAAGCTGTGTTTTAACAGTTGTCTCTTTAATACCGAGATATTTTGCAATATCTGCAACTGACATATCCTCATAATAAAAAAGGTGTATTACCAATTTGTATTTTTTTGGAAGTTCCTGTGTTGCATAATACACATCGCTCTTTTCTTCAGAATTAAAGACAATATCCTCATTTAATCCTTCGGTCTTTTTTTGCCATGAGCTTGTGAAAAAGCTTTTGCATCTGTTAATGGTGACACGAAGAAGCCATGCTTTGATATGTTCTTCGCCAGAAAACTCTTTGTCGCACTGCATAAACTTTACAAAAACATCCTGAGTAATATCTTCTGCATCTGTCTTATTGCCCATCTGCGAATAAGAAAGTTTATATATCATATCAAAATATTTTTCTATTATCTCTCTTTTGGAAATGTGCGCATCTTTATATAGCAACGCAAACTCCTCCTTTAATTATAACACTTTTGAAAGGGGCAAAAGGTTACACAAAAAATTTAAAATTTTAAAAAAATCATGGCATACAATTAGTATGTCATGATTTTTATTATTAAAGCAAATGTTCTCTGAGTTGTTTTCCTGACATGGAAGAAAGGTCAGCAGGAGCAATATCAAATACTGTTTTGCAGCCTGTCTCTCCTCTTTGTGACAGTTTATAAACTGCTCTTGCATACGCCACAAGCACACTGGCTGTGAACTCAGGGTTTGAATCAAGCTTGAGGCTGTATTCTATAACATGGTTGTGCTCTCCCTCAAATCCTGTTTTGCCTGTTCTTATAACAAAACCGCCATGAGGAATACCGCTATGGTTCTTTTCCATTTCTTCTTTTGTTATAAATGTAACATAAGTATTATAGTCGGCAAAATAATTTGGCATGGTCTTTATTTCGTTTTCAATTCTTTCTTTATCCGCGCCTTCTTCTGCAACAACAAAGCACTCTCTTGTGTGCTTTTGTCTGGTTGAAAGCTCAGGATTTTCTCCAGAGCGTACTGCTTCCAATGCCTCCGGAACAGGAACTGTGTATTGTCTTGCATCTATTACACCATCTATTCTTCTTATAGCATCAGAATGTCCCTGACTTACTCCCTTTCCCCAGAAGGTATAATCATTTCCCTGTGGGAGAATGGCTGTTCCGAAAAGTCTGTTTAAAGAAAACATTCCAGGGTCCCATCCACATGAAATAAGAGCAACATGACCTGATTTTTTTGCCGAATTATCTACATTGTCAAAATGCTTTGAAATATCGGCATGAGTGTCAAAGCTATCTACAACATTAAAGTTTTCAGCAAGTGACGGTGTCATTTTCGGAAGGTCTGTAGCACTTCCGCCGCAGATAATGAGAACATCTATATCATCTTTATATTCAAGAATACTATCGGCAGAATAGACCTTAAGACCCTGTGTGTGAGTTTTAACAGTTTCGGGATTTCTTCTTGTAAACACGCCTACAAGCTCCATATCGTTGTTTTGTCTTACGGCTGATTCTATACCTCTGCCAAGATTTCCATATCCATATATTGCAACTTTCATATAAACAACCCTTTCAATGTAAAAATAAAACAAGCATAAATTACTTAAAAATTTTAACACAAATATAGTTTCATGTCAATTATTGTACTACATATATTTCTTTGAATTTTTAAAAAGAATTATACGGTTTTTCTCTGAATATATATTGAAAAACAGGTTAAAATAATCAATGCAAATGCAAATTTTCCATTAAAAAAATACTTTTACAGACAAATTAAATCTGTGATTTTCATACAATCTGGAGGGATTTTAACGATGAAGAAATTCACCTATGTAATTACCGACGAAATAGGTCTGCATGCAAGACCTGCAGGAATGCTTGTAAAAGAAGCTGCAAAGCACTCCTGCGAAATAATAATTAAAAATTGCACCAGCGAAAAAAGCACGGATGCAAAAAAATTATTTGGCGTTATGGGGCTTTCCATAAAGCATAATGACACTGTGGAAATTACCTTATCGGGCAGCGACGAAGAAAAAGCTTTTTATCAATTACAACAGTTTTTTGAAGAAAATCTGTAAAGGCGGAGGACAAACTATGCACACAGTCTATGGAAAAGGAGTCTGCGGCGGAATAGCCTTTGGAAAGCTTTCTCAGATAAGCAAAAAAAATAATGTTGTAAAAAAATATCATATTGATGACACAAACGCGGAAAAAGCAAGACTTGACTATGCTTTCAGCCGTGCTGACGCCGAACTGCGCGATCTTTACAAAAAAGCTCTTTCAGAAGTCGGCGAAGACAACGCATCTATATTTGAAATACACAGAATGATGCTGAAAGATGATGATTTTTTAAACTCAATATATTCTGCTGTAAAAGACCAGCATATTAACGCCGAGGCCGCAGTTGCAATTGCCGAGGACAATTTTTCAGAAATTTTTTCGTCTATGGACGACAGCTATATGAAAGCCCGTGCTGCAGATGTTCACGATATTTCCGCCAGATTGATAAAATTACTTACAGGCAGAAAAAATGACACTGAAGACACAATGGGATCTTCGGTCATAGCGGCTACTGACCTGTCTCCGTCTGAAACGGTGCAGCTTGACCGCAACTCCATTGTGGCATTTGTAACAGAAAAAGGAAGCACATCTTCGCACACTGCCATTCTTGCAAGAACACTAAATATTCCTGCCGTTATCAATGCGACGGGAATAATGGATGAAGTATACAAAAACTCCGATGTTATAGTAGACGGGTTTTCGGGAACAATTTATATAAATCCTGACATGGTAACTGTTCTTAAAATGCAAAAAAGAAAAGAAGAAACTGACAGACACAACGAAATGCTCCACGAACTCCGAAATGTAAAACCAGAAACTATAGATGGAAAAAGCATACTCTTATATGCAAACATAGGCAATATAAACGATATGAATCTTGCATTTAAAAATGGTGCTCAGGGCGTGGGGCTTTTCAGAAGTGAATTTATATATCTTGAAAGAGACAGTTTTCCATCTGAAGAAAAGCAGTTTTCAATATACAAAAAGGCTGCAGAAAAAATGTGCGGAAAACGCATAATCATAAGAACTCTTGACATAGGTGCAGACAAGAAAGCAGGATATTTTAATCTCCCTGACGAAAGCAACCCTGCAATGGGGCTAAGAGCAATAAGAATTTGTCTTAAAAATCCCGATATATTTATAACTCAGTTAAGGGCATTATACAGAGCAGGGCTATACGGAAACATAGCTATTATGTTTCCTATGATAACCTCTTTAAAAGAAATGGAAAAAATTAAAGAACTATGCGAAAGAGCCAAATGGGAGCTTAAAAAAGATGGTATTCCTTTTAAAGACAATATGGAAACAGGCATTATGATTGAAACCCCGGCTGCAGCTCTTATAAGCGACAAGCTTGCAAAAGAGGTGGACTTTTTTTCAATAGGCACCAATGACCTGACACAATATTCTCTTGCAATAGACAGAGAAAACGAAAACCTTGATGAATTTGTTGACACACACCACCTTGCAATACTAAGAATGATAAAATTTGTAACAGACAGTGCACACAAAAACGGCAAATGGGTAGGAATATGCGGTGAACTTGCATCGGACACAGAGCTTACGGAAATATTTCTGGCAATGGGAGTGGACGAGTTGTCTGTTACGCCAAGTGCAATACTTGGACTAAAAGAAAAAATAATAAACACAGATATGTCAAAGACAAAAAACAGACTACTGGAGCAGATAAAATTATAAAGAGATGTAAAACAATTTGTTTTACATCTCTTTTTCTATATCATACAAGAGCATATCATCTGTTTTAAAATATATAGGCTTATTATGATATTGTTTATTATGATTTTTTATAAAATCTTTTTTGATATATTTATATATTGCATCCAAAAGATTTTTCTCATCTGAAAAATTAAGAATATATTCACTGTCAGGAAACAAACTGCACAAAAGATTTTTTACATAATCTGCAATATAATCCAAGGAAAGAACTTTCTTGTTGCAGGATAAAACTCCGTTTTCTGACATATCAAATCTACCCACAGCACATCCTACACAATAAGAAATAAGGTTTTGAATAAGTTCTTTTTCGTTTGGGACTCTGATGGTTATGTCCTCATTATATACTCTGTAGTCTATATCATCGATAAGAGAATAGTTTTTTGCAAATATGTAACCAATCTCGTTTTCGTTTTTTAAAATGGTATCAAATCTTTTCTGGCACAAGTCTATATATTCAGCAATGGATTCTTTAAGCGAAACACCTTTTTTTCCAAGTATAACAAGAGGGTCTTTTGAAAATCCATAGGAATTTTCCTGACTGTCCCAGTCTTTTTTTGAAATTTCCATACAGCTTTTTGCAAGAGTTTGTATATATTCTTTTTTATCACCATCCAGTATAAACGGGAGAGATTTTACATCTCTTATCTGATAATTCATTGACGGATTTATAACCTGCAAAAGATAAAAAGCCGTTTTTGTAGAAAGAAATGCAAGTACATACAATAGGTCATCGCCAAAAAGTGAAGAACCTGCCACATCAAAAATACTGCCCACGGGAGAAAATCTTACTCCGAAATGTGATGAGCTTATAAAAGACCATGTTACAGACTCTTTGAAATAATAGTCGCGGCTTTTTAGTCTTACCCATGTGCCCTGCGGAAGATGTGATGTATATTCCTTCATTTCCTCACCGTCATTTTCATACAAAACTACATAGTCGTTGTTGCCGTACCATTTACGGAATTTTCCGCCCTTATTATAAGGAAACCACTTTTTGCCGGATTTTTTTGCAAAAATACTGTCAGGCATATTAAAGCCGATTGCATCAAAGGGCACTTTATACCAGTATCTTAAAAACTTTTTATTATTGCCTGTGGTCATTCCCTGCTTTACAACATACATATCACCAATGTTTTTTTGTTTAAAAGCATTGTGTACATTTTCTGTAACCCAATATGCCAGTGGTCTGTCCGGAACATGAGAAAAATAATCTCTGTCTTTTACATACACATACTCGCACTTTTTACCCGAATTATATACAGATACTGCATTTTTAAGTGCTATGCTTTGCGAGGCAAGATTTTTTGGAAAATTCTCTCCTCTTATATATATACCTGATTTGTTTTCTTTAGCGTTTTTTATTACAAAAGCACAAATATCTACACTTGCCTCGGAAAAATATGCGCCTTTTCCAAGTTGAAAAAGACTATATATAGTTTTATTGTCAAGTATATATTCTCTGATTTTTTTATGCGATGACAAAAACATCCATACATTCGGAGTCATATATGCCATATAACCATCTGTTTCGCACAACTGAAGACCACGATACATAAAAGCGGTGAACAAATCGCCGGAATACGGCTTCATATTTAAATTAAGATATTTTTTTACATCTCCGCCTATTTTGCTAAGGTATGGCGGATTTGTACAGACAACAGTATATTTACGGTTTAATATACAAACTCTGTCATCAAAAGTAAGAGTTCCTGCAACAAGGTGGTCGAGGCAAGAGATATTTGCATTGGATTTTGCCCCATATTCTCTTGCTTTCATGGAAAGAGAAAAAGAACAAAGTCTTGCAGCAAAAGGATCTATGTCTGCACCATAAAGATTAAATTTCAATATGTTTTCTGCAGACTCTTGCGGAGAATATCCAAGGTATGAATATGCTTTCATAAACACATCAAAAGCATATACAAGAATATTACCACCACCACAGGACGGGTCAAAAAAGGTAATGTTTTTTATATCATTTATGCTTCTTTCTGAAACTGGATTTTTTAAAAAATATTCTGTTTCAAATCCCTGTATTCCGCTTTCGCAAAAAACTCTTCCAAGTGAATTGTCTACAAGATATTTTACTATCCATTCGGGTGTAAAAACCTGTGTGGCAGAGCTTACTTTTTCATCTGATATATCGTGTCCGCCTATGGCATCTACGGTGCCTGCTCTGTCTGAATCGACAAAATACTGATAAAGCCAGCCCAATATCTCTACATGCGAAAGTTCCCCGGACAAAATGTCCGAGGAAAATTTTTGTTTTATATCTTCGGGTATTGACCCTTTTTTTAAATAAAATTCTTCTGCTCCTGCTTTTCTTGCATACATATCACAAATAACCGATATGTACACATCTTTTTTCTGAGAAAGGGAAAGAGTTGTTTTATCAAGCTCTGCCCTTAAATTCTGAGCAAAATTTTTTAAAAGCTTAGTGTTCATATTACTCGCTTATCTTTATCTGTTGCCAGATTTCTGAATATTTTTTTGTAAGCTCTTTATCATATTTAAATACTTCCATATTATTGAGTGTTGAAAGATCAGGGTATCTGAGCTTATCATTTTTTATTTCATCGGGCAAAAGCTCAACTGCTGCCTTATTTGCAGTGGAATAGCCAATATAATCTGCATTCATTTTTGCAATATCAGGACGGCACATAAAATCTATAAATTTTTCTGCCTCTGCCTTATGCAGACTGGTTTTTGGAATAACCATTGAGTCAAACCAAAGGTTTGAGCCTTCTTCAGGAATTGCATAAGCAAGGTCGGGATTTTCGGCTATACAGAAAAATGCATCGCCTGACCAGGCAATAGTAAGGGCGCCCTCACCTGCAATCATTTTATCCTTTACTTCGTCACCGCAGTATGCAAGAACGATATTTTTTTGGTCAACAAGGGCATTTTTTGCTTTTTCTAATTCCTTATCATCTTTTGAATTCATAGAGTAACCAAGCATTCTCATGGTAATGGCAATAGTGTCTCTTTCGGAATTATACATAAAAATCTGGTCTTTATATTTTTCGTCCCAAAGTACTTTCCATGATGTAACAGGTTCTTTAACAATAGTTTTATTATAGAGCACACCCATAGTACCCCACATATAAGGTACGGAATATTTATTTCCCTTGTCGTAATCCATATTAAGATATTGAGGGTCTATATTTTTGATATTCGGAATATTGTTATAGTCCAGTTCATAAAGAAGGTCTTCGCTTATGAGTCTCTCAACCATATAGTCAGACGGAACTATAATATCATAGGCTGTGCTTTTATTTGCAACCTTTATATACATTTCCTCATTGGCATAGAAGGTCTCGTAGTTTATCTTTATGTTGGGATTTTCTTTTTCAAACATATCGATAACTTCCATATCAATATAGTCTCCAACATTGTAGATATTAAGAACTGTTTTTTTCTCTGAGCATCCTGCAAACAAGGAAGCAACAAGTCCCATACATACAAAAACGAGAAGTGTTTTAAAAAGAGTTTTTTTCATTAGCCTTCTACCTCCATTAAAATATTACTTGATTTATCTTTAGATGAGCGCTTATTTATAATAAACAGCAACAAAATAACAAACACAAACATAATGGTTGAAAGTGCATTAATCTTAGGATTAAGTCTTTTTGCCATTGTATATACATAGGTGGAAAGGTTTGACACACCATTTCCTGTGGTGAAAAAGCTGATTACAAAATCATCTATAGACAGGGTAAACGAAATTAAAAGACCGTTTACTATGCCTGGTCTAAGCTCAGGTATAACAACCTTTTTAAATGCAGCAAACGGCTTTGCACCAAGGTCGAGTGCTGCCTCATACATGCTCTTGTCAAGTTGCATAAGCTTTGGTGTAACAGAAAGTATAACATAAGGTATGTTAAAAGTTATATGCGACAAAAGCATTGTAAACATACCTCTTGGAATACCAAGCGCTATGTATAAAATCATAAGTGACACACCCGTTACCAGCTCGGAACTGACCATTGGAATGTTTGTAATGTTTTCTATAATGTTTTTTGCAGACTTATTTTTAAACCCCTGTATACCTATTGCAGCGGCAGTTCCTATAACTGTGGATATAAGTGCTGACAACACGCCGACAATTATGGTGGTTCGAAGTGCCATCATAAGCTGAGTATCCTGAAACATCTCGATATACCACTTAAATGAAAATCCGCCCCATGTTCCTCTGGATTTTGAACTATTGAAAGACATAACCATAAGAACAACTATAGGTGCATAAAAGAACAGGAACATTAAAAACATATATACATTTTCAAAGGCGCGTTTAATTCTTCCTTTTTTCAATGATTTATCCTCCTATAGCATTCCGGGTGTTTCACCGCTTTTGTTAAACAAATTCATAATCTTCATTGACAAAAATACCAGAACCATCATAACGATGGATATTGCCGAGCCGAAATTCCAATCGCCGGCAACAAGAAATCTTTCTTCTATTACATTACCTATAAGCATTACCTTGCTGCCGCCAAAGATATTTGAAATATAAAAAGTGGTTACGGCAGGCAGAAAGACCATTGTAAACCCTGATATTATTCCGGGAATACTGAGTGGAACAATTATTTTGAAAAACACTTTTACACTGTTTGCCCCAAGATCCTGCGAAGCTTCTATAATGCTTTCGTCAATCTTTACAAGTACTGAATATATGGGCAAAATCATAAATGGCAAAAAGTCGTATACCATGCCAAGAACAACTGCACTCTCGGTATAGAGAATATTAAGCTCCGGCAAATTTAAAAATCGGAGAAGCTGATTAAGCAATCCGTTTTTTTCAAGAATTGTAAGCCAAGAGTAAGTACGAAGCATCATATTCATCCACATTGGCATTACAAAAATCATAAGAAGTCCGCTGCTCTTTTTGCCTTGTTGTGCCCTGAGTCTGTCTCTGCCTGACAAAATCATAGCTACAGGATAGCCCAGAATTATGCAGTATACAGAGCTTAAAAGCGCTATCCACATTGAATCGATGAATATTTTCATATATGTTATATTGAAAAAATTCTTATAGTTATCCAGAGAAAAGCTCGATACTCCGTCCAGGCTTACAACTGTAAAGCTATATACGAGCACCAGTATTATGGGGACAACAACAAAGAGTGTCATCCATATAAGATGCGGATATGACAGAGATTTTTTATACAACGCCCCTACCTCATTTCTTCATAATGTGTATATCTTCGGGTTTTACGAAAATGCTGACTTCTTCTCCCTGAGAAAACATTGCAGTATCGTGAACAACCCAGTTAAAATCGCCTGTATCTACTACCATTTCATAATGAACGCCCTTGAAAATTACAGACTTAACCACACCCGCAATTTTGCCTACGCCGGGTTCGAGAAGATAGATATCTTCAGGTCGGATAACAACATCGACATTTTCGTCTGTTTCAAAACCTTTATCGACACATTCAAAATCAACATTTTTTATGTTTACAAGGCAATCTCTTTTCATAACGCCGTCTATAATGTTGCTCTGACCGATAAAGTCTGCAACATAAGCGTTCTTTGGCTCATTATATATATCGTCAGGTTTTCCTATCTGCTGAATTGTGCCGCCTTTCATAACCACTATGGAATCAGACATGGTAAGTGCCTCTTCCTGGTCATGAGTAACATATACAAAGGTTATACCAAGTTCTCTTTGCATATTTTTAAGTTCAAGCTGCATTCCCTTTCTTAGCTTAAGGTCAAGTGCCGCAAGCGGTTCGTCCAGAAGAAGCACGCTTGGTTCGTTAACAATAGCTCTGGCTATGGCAACTCGCTGTTGCTGTCCGCCTGAAAGCTGATGGATATTTCGTCTCTCAAATCCTGAAAGATTTACCATTTCAAGAACTTTTTTTACTTTATAATCAACAGTTTTATTATCAATCTTATTTATACGAAGTCCGAATGCAATGTTTTCGTAAACATCCATATGCGGAAACAATGCATATTTTTGAAAAACTGTGTTGACTTTTCTTTTATAAGGCGGGACAGAAAGAAGGTTTTTTCCCTCAAACAAAACCTCACCCGATGTGGGAGTTTCAAACCCTGCTATGATACGAAGAATGGTTGATTTTCCGCATCCGCTTGGTCCGAGAAGTGTTAAGAACTCATTTTCACAAAGACCAAGATTTATATTTTCAAGAACCTCGGTATCGTCAAAAGTCTTACACACATTTTTCAATTCTATAAGATAATCACTCATTTGTGTAATTCCTTTCCATCTTAAAAATTAGGTGGAGTACTGATCCACAAAAGCTTAGCACGGGATTTTGTATTGTTGGTGATACTATGATACTGGTTAGCTTTAAAATAAAAGCACTGACCTTTGCCGACTTTATATTTTTTGCTGCCTATTACAAGCTGAATACTTCCTGCAAGTACATAACCGAATTCCTCTCCCTCATGCGGGTAGTCTTCGTAGGACTTTCCGCCCGGTTCAAAATCGACTATTATAGGTTCCATATCTCTTTTCTGGGCATTTGGAACAATCCAGTTAATAGTGTGGCCGCTGTCGGAATTTTCCTTTACAAATGTATCTTCCT
>JAEIGA010010292.1_pt1 | contig 14176 bp, 12 predicted proteins | sample 9270691 | NCBI WGS metagenome assembly JAEIGA01 (sample SAMN17057246, study PRJNA624740) | gut metagenome | biome: biome; isolation source: fecal sample | host: Bos grunniens | place: China: Xizang | collected 2019 | reverse complement strand
TCTGAAAAAGATTACGAATATCATTCAATGAACTCACCTCATGCCTTCTATATTTAGAATAAGATATCAATATTATTTGCAAATTACAAGTAATTTACAAAAGATGACCAGGCATGTACAAGCCTGGTCTTTCTATTCATATTTTATTCTCCAGCCTGAGCAAATCGCTCGATGCGTTCGCCAATCTCATCGCGCACCCTTTGGAAGAAGACCCATTTTTCTTCATCGGTTCCTTCTGCTTTTGCCGGGTCATCAAATCCCCAATGTACGCGTTTCACACGTGGCGGTGTCATCGGGCAGTGATCATCTGCATGACCGCATAATGTCACGACTAAGTCCGCATGATTCAGGATTTCCGGATCTATTACATCAGATGTCTGATTCGTAATATCAATATCGATTTCTTTCATGGCTTTGACCGCATTTGGATTTAATCCATGCGCTTCAAGTCCGGCGCTTTTGACATCCCATTCTGGAAGAAGCTGTTTCGCCCAGCCTTCTGCCATTTGGCTTCGGCATGAATTTCCCGTACACAAGAAATAGATGGTCTTTTTGTCCGTCATAAGAATCGTCTCCTAGTTGGAAGTTTTTACTTCTATGGCTTAATGGTCCGGAAAATATTTCTTTTCCCATCTAAGTGCTACAGTCACCAGTGCGATAAGGACGGGCACTTCTACAAGCGGGCCAATTACCGCGGCAAACGCCTCCCCGCTGTTGATTCCAAATACCGCTACAGCTACCGCAATCGCCAGCTCAAAGTTGTTGCTGGCAGCTGTAAAGGATAGAGAAGCTGTAACAGGATAAGAGGCACCTGCTTTTCTTGAGGCAAAGAATGATACAGCGAACATGATTAGGAAATAAATCAGTAATGGAATAGCAATTCGGATAGCATCCAATGGCAATTCAATTATTTTGTCTCCTTTTAGGGAGAACATCATTATGATTGTAAACAAGAGCGCCACAAGGGTAAGAGGCGAAATCTTTGGCAAGAATGTTTCCTGATACCATTTTTCCCCTTTGACCTTGAGGCCAACGTAACGAGTCAGCATGCCCGCCACAAATGGAATGCCCAAATAGATTAGTACGCTTTTAGTGATTTCCCACATGGAGATTACAACCGTCAGATTTTCCATTCCGAATACGCCCGGCAGAACGTTCAAGAAAAAGTAGGCGAATACAGAATAGAATAAGATTTGGAACACCGAGTTAAAGGCCACAAGCCCAGCCACATACTCGCGGTCTCCGCGTGCCAAGTCATTCCAGACGATGACCATCGCTATACAACGTGCAAGGCCAATCAAGATCAGACCAGCCATGTATTCAGGATAATCATTCAAGAAGATAATCGCTAGGAAAAACATTAACACAGGGCCAAGCAGCCAGTTTTGAAATAATGAGAGCAATAACACTTTCCAATCCTTAAATACGCGCCACATTTCTTCGTACTTCACTTTCGCGAGCGGAGGATACATCATCACAATCAACCCGATAGCAATAGGAATGGACGTCGTGCCAACAGACATTGTGTCTAACACCTTTTTAAAATCTGGGGCAAATACAGCAATCAATACCCCAATCGCCATGGCCACAAAGATCCATAATGTTAGATATCGATCCAGGAATGATAGCTTTTTCGTTAAACTTTTTTCTTTCATAGTGTTTCTCCTTCTATTCGGTGATAGGTTCGCAAGCTGATGAACAGCATCCATTCCGATCAATCGGCTCCAATTGATCAATAATGGTCTGAATATAAGGCTTTTGAACCTCGTTTAACCGAAAATATTTCCATGTTCCTTTTTTTCTCTCAAGGATAATTTCTGCATCCTTCAGTTTTTTCACTTGCTGGCTGACGGCAGGCTGGGAGATTTTCAAAACATCGACAAAATCACATACACAAACCTCACCATTCTTTAAACATGCCAATAATCTCAAACGGTTTGCGTCACTTACGGCTTTTAATAGCTGAGCCATTTCTTCGGTTTGATTCATTCCCTTCCCTCCTTATATAAACATTCTCTTATATAATATATTGCTTATATTAAACTTTATGTTTGTTCTTTTCAAGTACTCAGGCAAGATTAATTTTTCTTATCTTACCAAATGATTTTCTTCAATTCTCAACTAAATAACATCGTGAGAAATAGGATAAATTAAGGAAAAACTCATCAAAAAAGCACTGCATGACGGTTAAACCATCATGCAGTGCCTTTATTGGATTTGCGTCATTTATTCTGAATCAAACAATTTATAGTTTGGCTGCAGCTTCTTTTACTTTCTCCAAACCTTCTGCAATAATGGCTGATGCATTTTCAGGATCTTGCGCATGACCCTCTATAATTACTTCGTCAGTAATGTCAAAACCGAAGAAGTTTGTCATCACGGTACGCATATAATTCACAGCCATGTCCATGCCATTCATTTCAGGAGCGCTATAAAAACCGCCGCGAGCATTTAATAAAATAACTCTTTTACCGCTTAATAGAAATTCTTTTTGACCCTGCTCATTGTACTTAAATGTAAAGCCAGCTTGTAAATTATAGTCAATAAAGGCTTGTAACGCTGAAGGAATCGTTAAGTTCCATAATGGAAAAGCAAATACTAGAACATCTGCGTCAGAAAGGGCCTTTTGCGCTTTTTGCTGGGCAGCTAATGAAGCAGATTCCCTTTCATTTAACTCTTCATTCGTTTGAAGTTTGCCAAATGCATTGAATAAATCTTGGCCATAATGAGGTAAGTTTTCTTCAAAAACATCAAATGTTGTTACATGCAGCCTGCTATTTTTCTTTGCTTCTTCTATAAATGTTTCATACATCTTTGTTGAAATACCATCTGGACGATTGTTTGCCTTAATTACTAATACGTTTGTCATAATTTTAACCTCACTTTATAGTTAATTTGCTTTATTTATACTACTTATATAATTATTCTAAAATAATTTAAAATATTCATGCAACTAAATTGATTTGTCTCCCACCCCCATAAATACTTACTTCAATTATTTGCTTAATGCCTCACGAACTATAGGAGCTACTTTATTGGCTAGTAAATCAATGGCTTTTTCTACACGAGCCGGTGGCTGGTTCCACATATCAAATTGGCCCATAAAGCGTGGAATTTACACCCAAAATTGAAACCATTGTGAAGGAAGAACTCGGCAGGGCATTCAAAGATTTATTGAAGCAAAAGCATCCGAATTGGACAAATGAAAAAGCAGAATTGCATAGCATCATGATTAGTTGGAGCCTATATGGAATGTCGACTAAATATGTAAAGAGCGGTGAGCGTCCATCGGAAGACGTAATGAAGGAAACTTTTGTTACGCTATTAAATGGATAATGTACTTCGATTACAGCCTATACACTTGCAAACCAAAAAAGAAGCCAAACCCTGTTTGGCTTCTCCTCACCTCTCATAAATACTTCCGATTCACACTCTTCCCATCATAGCTAAACACAATTTCCTTGCCCTCAAGGACCGTTTCAATATGAACAGTCCGCCCCCACAAATAATTCAGATGAGGCAATACCTTCTCGAGATATTTCACATCCAGCTCAATATCCTCAAACCAATGCTTTAAGTACAGCTCTCCATTTTTCAGATAATCCCCGTCAATGACCGTGATGTACGGGAATCCGCCGTTGACCCGCATGCTGACGAGCTGGTCGCGCACGGATTTCCAGTCCTTATCAACGATCTTGTAATCGCGGCCCTTCTTCTGGAAGAGATACATATCCTCGCGCATGACCAAATCCTTCGTGAGGTAATTGCGGAGGAAGGAGATATCGGATTCAATTTCGCGGACCTCAAACATTTTCTCGCGGCCTGAGTTGGGTTTGACGCCTCGCCTTTTCATTTCCTCTGTTGGGTTATTATAGCGTTCCTCGATGTCCTCGAAGATTTTGATACCGAGATAATACGGGTTGATTCCTGTACGTGACGGCTGCACGACTCCTGCATTAAGCTTTGCGAATTCAATCGATTCCCCGCTCGTGAGATCAAGCTCGCGGAGGATGCGCTGGTGCCAATAACTCGCCCAGCCTTCGTTCATAATTTTCGTCTCCAGCTGCGGCCAGAAATAGAGCATTTCCTCGCGCATCATCGTGAGAATATCCCGTTGCCAATTTTCCAGCGTTCGGCTGTACTGCTCAATGAACAAAAGGATATCCTTTTCAGGTCTTGGCGGGAACTTCTTCACCTTTTTCTTCTTTTCAGGTTTTTTATTGGTATCCATGCCCCAAAGGTCATCATATGGTGTAATGATGTGCGGAGATTCATCCTCCCCATCCTCTTCATCCATCGTCCAGCTAAGTTTTGGCCTCAAAAGGGATGGGTCAATATGCTCCTCTATAGATAGGACAGAATCAAGGAATTTTTCCACCTCGAGCTTGCCATACTCGATTTCATATTGTCTGACCCTTTCAGCCGTTGCAGCCATGCTTTCCACCATATCACGCTTCGTATTGTCAAATCGGATATTATTCTTGAAGAAATCACAGTGCGCAAGGACATGCGCCACAATTAATTTATTTTGGATAAGGGAATTACTATCAAGCAAGAAGGCATAGCATGGGTTTGAATTAATAACTAGTTCATATATTTTGCTTAAGCCGACATCATAATGCAGCTTCATCTTAAAGAATTGTTTTCCAAAGCTCCAATGGGAATATCGAGTTGGCATTCCATAAGCACCAAAGGTATAAATGATCTCCGGCGGACAAATCTCATAGCGCATCGGGTAAAAATCGAGTCCAAATCCTTGCGCAATCTCGGTTATCTCTTCGATGGCATATTCTAAAGCCTTCTGTTCATCTGCTAACATTTCCCGTTCCACCTCCACTATTAGTCCTTATAATAATGTATGAAGGAAAAGCCTGAAAATGACGCAAGCCTATGTTATTTCTCCCCTAAGCGGAGTGCTTCCTCTAAAAGAATCCAGCCGACATCCCGGTTTGACTCCCACTCTGCTTCAAATTCATGGAGCGGGACCTCGGTGTTCTCACGTTCTTTACCTATTTCAATCGTCATGGCCGGAATCTTGAAATCCCGGATGAGCCAGTCAGTAAACCCTGACCCAACAGCATTCATATCCGGCTCGGATAGTCGATACCCCGTCCTGTCCGCTACCGCTTTTGCCAAGCAGTAATCACGCTTCTCTTGCTCGCCGCTTGTTTGGTAATGCCAAAAGATTTCTTGGCCCGTACTGTGATAAGCAGCGGAGACTGCAGGCTTTATGGATAGCGTGAACCTGGCGAGCGCTTTCGTTTCCGGCTCGCTGAATGGTGAAGCACCCTTATAGAACTGATAAGAGGGATGCTCGACACCTGTTTTAACCTCTTTCCAGCCTGCTGGATATTGCCGATTCAGATCCACTCCCCTCCCGTTTGCCTTCCATCTTTTAAACGAAAAGGAATATCGATTCATTCTCCATATATCCATCCTGTCTTCCCATGGAATGCTGCCAAAATCCCCCTGCTGAACGCTGACGCCATCCGGGTTGACCATCGGCACAATCCAGATTGCCCCGGACTCTAGCAAGGGATGTTTCTCGATATCGGCAGCATAAGTTGCTGCCATCTTCATCAAGAGCATGGAGGTCATCCATTCTCTCCCATGATGGGCTCCGCTCAAAAGGATTGCTTTCTTGCCATTTCCGATTCTAACCGCATAAATCTGCCGCCCGTAACTCGTTTCCCCAATAGAACGGTATATGATTTTTTCTGGATATTGCTGTTGTAGTAACACCAAGTCATACTCCAAATCATTATATGTATAAGGAGAATCTGCCATGGCAAAGGATCCAAGGAACAAATATACACAAAGGCTTAAAAGCAAGGCCCTTCGCATCATGGCACTTCTATACCCTCCCGCACGTCAATTTCTCTTTTAACAAACACCCCAACTTTTACAGGGTGAGAAAACAGCCCCTCCTGAACAAACTATTGTTAACTCCTCGACATGAAGGAGAGTGATTAAATTGAACAAGGCTGATTACGACCGGGCACTGTACTATACGCACCGTTCTGAATGGGATAACCTGCTCATTTTGATGGTGCGGACGCATGACCACTTCTTATCCAAAAAGATTGAGCATTTCTTGCATGCTTATCATTTCTCGAAGGATTATCGCTCCATCGAGAAGACGCTGACTGACCTTTTGCAATATATAGACCACGCAACCTTTCTCCCCTATGAGGAAGAATGGGCAAATCAAACATTCTAGTTATCGTTATTTTTTTCTGTGGTGGGAAAATTATACGGTTAAATACTAATAATGCGACAAGAAAAAAGGAGAGCTGGCGACTTAGTCACCAGCTCTCCTTTTCGTTATATTAAATTTGTTCCACTTTCTCCATCATTTCATTCATGAATTGCTGAAGCTTTTGCTCACTTGCTTGTTTGTTCTCATCCTTAACGGCGAAATAGAATTTAATTTTCGGCTCCGTTCCTGATGGACGCAAGCAAACCCAAGATTCATCCTCGAAGAAATATTTGATGACATTGGATTTTGGAAGATGAATCTCTTCAGTCGCACCTGTTCCAATTTCTGTTCTCACGCTTTCCTTATAGTCCTCAACAGCTGTCACCTTCACATCTGCCAATGAATCAAGTGGCGTACTTCTGAATTGGGCCAGAATATGCTGGATTTTCTCAGCACCTTCTTTTCCTTTCAATGTCAAGGAACGCATGCCTTCTAAATAATAGCCATGCTTCTTATAAAGGTCTTGCAGTGCCTCATAAACCGTTTTTCCTTGGCGTTTGTAATGTGCGCAAATCTCAACGGCCATCACGGCAGCTTGTACCGCATCTTTATCACGAGCAAAGTCCTTGATTAAGGAACCGTAGCTTTCTTCATATCCGAAGAGGAATTTATACTCCCCTGTTTCCTCATATTGCTTGATTTTCTCACCGATGAATTTGAAGCCAGTCAAGACATCCTCTGTCTTCATGCCATAGCTGGAGGCGATTTCGCGGCCAAATTCAGATGTTACGATTGTTTTAAAGACGATTCCATTAGATGGAAGCTCACCTTTTTCTTTCTTTTGGGAAAGAATATAGTCAAGGAATAAAGCTCCTGTCTGGTTCCCAGTTAATACAGTATACTCACCGGACTCATCCTTAACAGCGACACCGACACGGTCAGCATCCGGATCCGTTCCAACCAAGATATCCGCGTTTGTTTCCTTACCCTTTTGGATGGCAAGCTTGAACGCTGCGTGCTCTTCAGGATTCGGCGAAGAGACTGTAGAGAATTCCGGATCAGGCAGCTCTTGCTCTTTTACGACTTCGACATTCTTATAGCCAAGGTCAGCGAGAGCACGGCGGACTGAAAGGTTAGCTGTACCATGCAGTGGAGTGAAGACAACATGCACATCCACTTCGTTTGCAAGATTTGGCTGCTCAGAAATGGTCAATACTTTCTCATTGTATGCATCATCGACCTCTGGACCGATGATTTTGATTAAGCCTTTCTCCTGCAAGGATAGCTCGTCCTCTACCTTGATGGCCAATTCATTTTCAATGGCGTTGACCATATCAATCAAACGGTCAGCATCAAGAGGCGGAAGCTGTCCTCCATCTTCATTGTATACTTTGTAGCCATTGTATTCAGGAGGATTATGACTTGCTGTAATGACAATACCGCCTGCTGCATTTAGATGGCGGACCGCAAAGGATAATTCCGGAGTAGGACGAAGGCTGTCAAATACAAATGCCTGAATGCCGTTCGTTGCTAATGTTTTTGCAGCTTCCATCGCGAACTCCGGAGATTTATGTCTGGAATCATAAGCGATAACAACGCCGCGTTTCTTCGCTTCCTCCCCAAGCTCACCAATATAGGCAGCAAACCCTTGGGTAGCTTTACGAATGGTATAAATGTTCATGCGGTTTGTGCCAACACCAATCTCTCCGCGCATACCGCCAGTACCGAACTCAAGGTTTTTGTAAAAAGCATCTTCAAGAGCCTTTTCATCATCAGCGAGAGCCGTTAATTTCTCTTGCAGTTCTTTATCTAAATCCAGATAATCATTCCATTTTTTATAGGTTGCTTTCCAATCCATATAGGTAAATTCCTCCCAAATAATACAACTTGTAATATACCTTAATATTACTAAAAAACACGCTCAAAATGAATATTATTTAGAAATATCGATTATTTAAAAATATTCCATTTTTCCATCATCTATTATACTTGACCTCATACAGATCCTTCCGTCTATCCTTAAGCTGGCGAACGGTCCCGGAAAGCCGCTGCCTTCTTAGTATTTCTAGATCGACATCCCCAATTACAACCATTTCAATATTGGCATTTGTTTCTCCAACTATCCCATCACGTGCAAATTCAAAATCCGATGGCGCAAATATAGCTGATTGAGCATACTGGATATCCATATTTTCTGTCTGCGGAAGATTACCGACCGTACCGGCAATGACCGTGTAAATTTGATTTTCAACCGCTCTCGCCTGAGCGCAGTATTTAACGCGTAAATATCCTTGCCGGTCCTCCGTACAAAACGGGGTGAAGATAATATTTGCCCCCTTATCTGTCGCAATCCGGGCGAGTTCCGGAAATTCGATATCATAGCATATGAGCATCGAAATTTTCCCGCAGTCTGTATCAAATACATTGACTTCATCCCCTGCACTGATTCCCCACCATTTCCGCTCATTCGGTGTGATATGCAGCTTATATTGCTTCTCGATTGTCCCGTCTCTTCTGAATAAATAAGCGATGTTATAAATATTTTCATCCTCTTCCTTCACAAAGTGAGACCCGCCGATGATATTGATGTTATAGCGGACAGCAAGCGTCGTGAATAATTGGATATAAGGCTCTGTGAAATCCGTTACCTTACGGACAGCCTGGCTTGGTGATTTTTCATTTAAAAAAGACATAAGCTGGGTTGTCATAATTTCCGGGAAGACCGCAAAATCAGATTCCGCATCCGCCGCCACATCCACAAAGTATTCTACCTGGCTCGCAAAATCCTCAAAGGATGAGATTTTCCTCATCATATATTGCACGGCACAAATTCTCACAGGATGGGCCGTCTTATAGAACCGTTTTGTTTGAGGATGATAATCGACATTATTCCATTCCATCAGTGTTGCATATTTCTGAGAAGCCAGATCATCCTCTAAATAGTTTGGATTAATACGCATTAATGTAAACTCATTTAAAAGCTGGAATGATAAAACAGGATCATATATTTTATGTAAACGCACTTGCTCTACATATTCACGCGGTCTCATTTCATCCGCATATTTATGATAATTCGGAATACGTCCGCCGATAATGATGCTCTTTAAGTTCAATTTGCGAGCAAGTTCCTTCCGTTCCTCATATAAGCGGTAACCAACCTTCATCTTCCGATATTTCGGATGAACCATCACTTCTATTCCATATAAATTATAACCATCCGGATTATGGTTCGTAATATACCCGTCATCGGTAATATCAGACCATGTATGGCGGTCATCATATTCATCGAAATTGATAATCAGACTTGAACAGGAGCCGATGATTTCTCCATTCAGCTCTGCACAAAATTGTCCTTCCGGAAAAATCTCCAGATGGCTTTCTAAATGCTCCCTCTTCCAAGGCTCCATCCCGGGGAAACAAATAGACTGCAGCTGAATGATCTCATCAATATCCTTATACTCGGTTTGCCTAATTTCTAGCCTATGCTCAAACTTCGTTAAATCTAGCTCTTCACTCATGAACCTTCACTCCTTCTTCCACCTTAGCCGACGTATCACGATTACCCTACCCATATATTTTCCCTTTTCAATTTTCCTGTAAACCAAGCTATGAAGAGATTTATTTCTGTATTGATATATGAACGGAGGCAATAGGCACACAAAAAGCTACACTCTCTTGCAGGAACATCCTATATCTGATATCGAACATGGCTATATCCCTTCTAAATGAAAGCTCCTCCACTAAAAAGAGGTGACGCGAACCTTCCTCTGTTCACAATCGCCTCTTCCTTTTTATTTCTTGAAGCGGTACACGACCGCTTCCCAAGGGCGCAGCCTTGTGAGTCCATCAGCCGCTTCTTCTATCTCAGCCTCATAATTGCCAATCAGTTTCTCAGCTCTAAGTCCCTTCAAGCTTTCAGGCCATTCAGCTGCTTGCTCCGATGCCGTGAAATTATTCAGCACGAGTAAGGTTTCGTCCTCATAATGTCTCATATAAGCAAACAGGGACGTGCTTTCCTCATGGATTAATTCAAAGCTTCCCTCGACCATAATCGGCAACCTTTTCCTCATGGCGATCAGTTCCTTATAATAATAGAAAATGGAATTATTGTCCTCCAACGCCTGCTTCACATTGATTTCAGGATAATTTGAATTCACTGCTATCCATGGCTCTCCATCCGTAAACCCGGCATTATCGCTTCCATCCCATTGCATTGGTGTGCGCGCATTATCCCGGCTCTTCGCATAAATCCCCTTCATAATCTCGTTCAAGTCATCGCCTTTGGCGATTCGTTCATTGTACATATTAATCGTCTCAATATCCCTGTAATCTTCAATGGATGGGAATTGAACATTCGTCATTCCGATTTCTTCCCCTTGATAAATATATGGCGTACCCTGCATGAAATGAAGACAGGTCGCTAGCATTTTCGCGGATTCAACCCTGTACTTCCCGTCCGTTCCAAAACGGGAAACGACCCTTGGCTGGTCATGGTTGTCCCAATATAGACTGTTCCAACCGCGTCCATGGAGCTCGGTTTGCCATTTGGCAAGGATTTTCTTTAAACGTACCAAATCAAGCGGGGTCACATCCCATTTCCCGAGCGGTCCAGAATCGACATCCATATGCTCGAATTGGAAAATCATATTGAGCTCCTTGCGTTCCGGGCTCGTATATAGAATTCCGTGCTCCGGCGTCACACCGCCTGTCTCCCCCACTGTCATGATGTCATAATGCGAGAGAACCTGCTCATTCATCTCTTGAAGGAATTCATGCACTCGCGGGCCATTCATATAGTACTGGGCACCAGAGGCATAATCAGACCCCAGCTGAACATTACCATCCGGCAGTCCCGGTACCTTGGAAATCATATTGATGACATCCATCCGGAAGCCGTCCACGCCTTTATCAAGCCAAAATTTCATTAAATCGTATACTTCTGAACGGACCGCTTCATTCTCCCAATTCAAGTCCGGCTGCTTTTTTGAGAATAAATGCAGATAATAATCCCCGGTTGGTTCATTATACTCCCAGACGGAGCCGCTGAAGAAGGACTCCCAGTTATTCGGCTCCTTGCCGCCCTTTCCGTCTCGCCATATATAATAGTCACGGTAAGGATTGTCCTTTGATAATCTTGCTTCTACAAACCAAGGATGCTCATCTGAGCTATGGTTTACGACAAGGTCCATCACAAGCCTGATGCCACGCTTATGCATTTCATCAAGCATACGCTCCCAGTCGTCCATCGTGCCAAACTCATCCATGATGGCGCGATAATCACTTATATCATACCCATTATCATCATTAGGAGATTGATAGACTGGTGAAAGCCACACGACCTCCACTCCTAATTCAGCTAAGTAGTCAAGCTTTGAGGTAATCCCAGGGATATCGCCAATTCCATCCCCGTTAGAGTCCATGAAACTTCTCGGATAAATTTGATAAACAACTGCATCCTTCCACCATTGTTTGCTCAATTTTCTGCTCCTTTCATTTTAAAAGATAGGCCAGCTTCTTATCCAATGCTTTTGAACCGCTTACATACCGGCTTCAATTATGAAATCAGCAACCCCTCGCGATACTCTCTTGCTGTTTTTGAACACATGATGTAAGAGTGTTTCTTTTTACAATATTATGATATCATACTATAATTTGAGAAAGAGACTAGAAGGCGGTATCCCATGAAAAAAATAATTAATCGTGAAAATGCGTTATTTTTGGCATTCGCTGCCGGATTGATTGCAACGTTGGGAAGCTTGTATTTTTCGGAGATCAAAGGGTATGAACCTTGCTCACTTTGCTGGTACCAGCGGATACTCATGTATCCGTTCACCATCATCTTAGCCATTGCCATCATCAAGAAGGATTATGAAATCGCGCTATACACATCTGTTTTGTCATTGATAGGCGCATGCATATCCACCTATCATGTACTCATACAGAAGGTTCCATTTTTCACGGACAAAGCAGCATCTTGCGGACGAATTCCATGTACGGGCGACTATATCAACTGGTTTGGTTTCATAACGATCCCAATGCTGGCGCTCATAGCCTTTATCATCATATTTGTCTGCAGCATCTACGTTTTGAAAACAAATAAAGGGGAGTCTAAATGAAAAAAGTATTAATCTTCTCCGCTGTTGTGGTTTTAATTTTCGCTGTCATCGCCTTTCTTACGAATCAGCAGAAGGCAGAGCAAACAGCTGGTAATCCGTATGGCACTGACAATTTGAAATCATCCACCATTGATTTGCTCGATGATGAGAACTACCAAAACATTATCACCCCAGATGAGCTTGATCAGAAGTTAGAAGAAGAGGATTCAACTATTGTCTACTTCTTCAGTCCAGAATGTATTCATTGCATGAACACAACACCGGTCCTTATGCCTGTAGCAGAGGATATGGACGAGCATGTGTACCAATATAATCTGCTCGAATACGAAAATGGCTGGAATGAATTTAACATCCAGTCTACTCCAACGCTCGTGAAATATGAAAACGGCAAGGAAACAAGCCGGATTGTCGGGGAACATTCGAAGGAAGAATTTGAAGAATGGTTCCAGGCAAACAAATGAATATAAGCATAAGGGGCTGTCCCTCAAAGTCAATCTTCATGACTTATGGGACAGCCCCTTTCGCATTATTCAGGCTCTCTTAAACAGGACTATTTTCAAAAACAAATGGCAAAAGAATACAATACCCGCTTTTTTAATGAAATGAAGTCACCTCAACTACAAATTGAAAGGACGGTTTATTATGTACACTGATGATACCACGGTGCAAATTGGCCTTCCACTCTCTATCGAAAAGAAGATACCTACTCCCCCATAAATATGTCAATCCCATAAACTATAGTGTAGGTGGTTAAAAACGATTTAGTATTCTCCACCTGTTTCGGATATTAGGGATGTTTGGAACAACCTCAATGACATGCTATTGAACGAGCACCCTCACATGGTCCATCGCATTATATCCATACCCTTTTCGGTTCCAAAATGCCTTCCGCTCTTGGCTTCTCCCCATGGAATCTGTTGCCTTGGAGAGGATTGAATACTCCCCAGACTTGTCTGGCTTCCATATATATTGCCATGAGACCCATTCATATGGCGAGGCGGGTGCATGGAAATCTGCATCCTGCCAGCTTACCCCATTATCCAAACTGATTTCTACACGTGTGATTGTGCCTTTCCCTGTCCAGGCAATTCCCCTAATGCAATGCCTGCTCCCGCCAAGCGCTTCCATATCACGGGGACTTTGAATAGTCGAGTTAACATTCTGTTCGGTAACAGGAAAGGCGCCCTCATCTGTTTCAAGACTGGGGTAATACATATAATCGTTCGATTGAAATGGACCCTTAAATGAGGTCCCAATCACGCTGATCTGCCGGACCCATTTGACAGAAGCCATTGCATACCACCCTGGAACAATCAGTCTCAATGGGTAACCATGCTTATAGGAAAGCGGCTGGCCATTGTATTCAAAGGCGATTATCGTATCTAAATGAAGAGCTTTCTCAAGCGGCAAACTCCGGGCATAGGTTTCGGTTTTCTCTGAACCCTTCCTTACCCCGTGATCATATCCTTTCACCACAACCTCTGCCGCATGACTGCTGAACCCGGTAAGGTCAAGAATATGGGCTAAAGATACTCCACGCCAATATCCTTGGCTAATAGCCCCCTTTCCCCATTGCTCTCCAAATGTTTTTGGTTCAAAAAGCCCCCTCTTATTCCCTGCACACTCAAGAGTGACCTTCAAAGTTCTGGCAGGGAAACGATAGAAATCCTGCAAAGACAGGCTTAATGGGCGATTAATCAAACCGCCAAAAAGCAGACGATAATTTGCTTGATTTAATGCAGGATAGTCAAAATGATTGCGCCGGAAGAACTGATAATTATTCATTGTGTCTGCCTGCAGGTATTCTAGCGGGGTTTCCTGATTCTCTGGCGATACGCCTCTAGTCGTTAATGACGGCTTC
>JAEIGA010010291.1_pt1 | contig 14176 bp, 12 predicted proteins | sample 9270691 | NCBI WGS metagenome assembly JAEIGA01 (sample SAMN17057246, study PRJNA624740) | gut metagenome | biome: biome; isolation source: fecal sample | host: Bos grunniens | place: China: Xizang | collected 2019 | reverse complement strand
TAAGGAGAATGTCGCTCTTCCTGTGATCGAGATCATCACCGAGAACGAGTTCTTCGACTATGAGGCAAAGTACAACGGCCACAGCCGCGAAGTTTGTCCTGCCCAGATTCCTGACTCGCTCAGAGATCAGATCCAGGAGGTATCGGTAAGGATATACGAGCATCTCGGATGTGCGGGCCTTGTACGCGTGGACTACATCAGCTCGGAGGAAGGCCTTTACTTCCTTGAGGTGAACACCATCCCTGGAATGACTTCCGCTTCACTTGTACCGCAGATGGTACGCGCGTCAGGAATGTCGATGACTGACTTCCTCACTACTGTAATCGAAAACTCATAATGCTTCTGAGGGACCTCATAAGCAAAGGAACCGAGACCATTTCGCAGGCCTTTCCCGAAAGGGAGGCACGTGAGATGGTCCTCATGTTTCTGCAGCATAGTATAGGGACGTCACGCCATACCCATATCCTTGAGCCTTCATACGAGGTCTCCGATGATGCTGTAGTCGGAGCCATGAGCGCATTCGAGAGGATGGCTTCCGGTGAACCTATACAATATATAGTAGGTAAGGCGTATTTCTATGACCGTGAATTCAACGTCACCCCTGATGTGCTGATCCCGCGTCCCGAGACCGAACTTCTGGTGCGTGCGGCTGTGAACTGGGCACGTCGTTCGGGGCGTGAGACCATGCGCATTGCAGATCTGTGTACAGGCAGCGGCTGCATTGCCTGGAGCATGGCCATGGAACTTCCTGGTGCAGAGGTTACGGCGGTAGATATCTCTGACGGTGCTCTTGCTGTCGCTGCAGGACAGGAATCCAGCTCAGCTGCAGCAGGGTGTCCTTGTGAAGTTGTTGCTCCGAAGTTCATCAAGGCTGATGTGCTTGCCGGGCCTGTTGAGGGTCTGGGTACTTTTGATATGATCCTCAGCAATCCTCCTTATGTGATGGATTCGGAAAAGGCTCTCATGAGAAAGAATGTCCTGGAGCATGAACCATGGCTTGCCCTCTTCGTTCCGGACGATGACCCTCTGCTCTTTTACCGCGCCGTGGCGGCATGGGCCAGGCAGCTTCTCAAACCGGACGGCTTATGTCTTGTCGAGATCAATGAAGCTCTGGGCCGTCAGACTGCCGAAGTGTTTGAAGATGCCGGCTTCCGCGACGTGGAGGTGCTTCAGGACCTGAATTCTCGTGACAGGTTCGTACGTGCTATACAATGATTTATCTGATTTTTTAGAAAAATAAGTTAAAATCTATTATAGAAATCGCCCTTGGAGAGTGCTCTGAGGGCGATTTTTGCAGATAAGCTCATACTTTTTTGTTACACGGATAATGCTTCGGAACTTTGCAGCGTTAAATATCTGATGTTATGAAAAGGTTATATCTGCTATGTCTTGCGGGCCTGCTGGCTGCTTCGTGTGAAATATTGGATGACGATGTCGATAAGCATGGATCTGACCATGCCGCCGTTCCTCTTTCCGAGGTGGCGCAGGTTCTGGCCAACCTTCCTTTGGGTGCGGACCAGATGGGCGAAGTGTTCGGAGCTGTGTCCTCTTCTATTGAGAACGGCTATGATGAGGAGTATATGATGTATGACCTGTTCGGAACTCCGGGAGCGGGAGTAGGGGATGATAGGATCACGAAGTCCAAGGCTCCGTCGCTGTCCGGCGTTCCGTTGAGGGATATGATAGCAGATTATGTCCGGACTCAGGCTGCGACGAAGTCCGGCTCGGGAATAGAGGATCCGTCCGGGTGGCTGGAGAGACTGGCGGAGTCTGATGTTCAGATATACTGGCCCTTCTCGGATTCGTGGGATGGCGAGGAACTGCCGGTCATCACCTTCGATCCGGAGGATGATTCGGAAGTTAATACAGGATACAGGATAACAAAAGACAGTGAAGGCTTCCGCCGTATTGAAGAGGTGCTTGTGGACGAGGAAGTGGCGAAGGAGACACCTGTGTGGGTGGTCAACAGGAATACGGATGCGGGTTACACTACGTTGGAAATGCTAAGAAGGGAAGATCCGGACTGGGGAGAAGGCGGAAGCATCATTGTCACCCCTGGAACAGGTCCGAAGGCCTGTTCTGAAGTTAACTCGGGCAGTACTGTGAGATCTTTGATACTTAAGGACTTTACCATGAACAGGAACTATGACTCATGGTTTGCCGGGGCCTCCGAGTTCTTCGTGAAAGTCGGTGCCTTTGAGGATTTCACTGCTACCACAGAAGCAGAATTGCGTCTGTTCACTCCAAGTATTACGGATTTTCTAATCGTGGTGAAAAGGAATCAGAAGGGAACACCTGTACCTTTCAATGCCATGGTATTCTCCGAGTGGACCGATCTTGTGGAGTCCTTCGCCTTCATGATAATTGAAGATGACGGAGGAACTATCAAGGAATGGAACTGCACGGCTTTGGTCAGAGTCGAGTCAAAGAGTTACGGAGTCGAGCTCAAGATACCGTTCCACTCCTATGATGATATAGTCTGGAGAGGTACATTGGGGCACAGATGGTTCGAAGCCTACAGCGATACCATAGGCCATTTCGGTGACGTCGACCTGACTTTTGAAGTCGTAGAAAAGAAATTGTAATATTCTCCTTAATCTTAATAAAAGTTGCTATATATAGAAACTTTTAATACTTTTGCAATGGCAGACAGGAGAATACTCACCTATGGTGGTTATTTTGAAAGATTCATGGAATGTCTAACCACAAAGGAGCAGCAGAAGGTTAAATATGGATTGCTTTTGCTTAAGACTCAGGATAAGGTGTCCAGTAAGTTTGTCAAATATATACGAGAAGGTGTATTTGAACTGAGAACCACTTATAACGGAAATATTTTCAGGGTGTTTTTCATCTTCGATGACGGCAATATAGTTGTATTGTTTAACGGTTTTCAGAAGAAGACACAAAAGACACCTGACAATGAAGTGGATTTAGCGATTAAGATAAAGGAGCAGTATTATGCAGACAAATGACCATCAGATCAGAGACTATGATGTTGTGTTGGACACTGAGTTTGGTAAGCCAGGCACGCTGGAAAGGGCAATGGCCATTGAAGAAGCTTATGCTTTCTACTCTGGCCAGATTCTGCATTCTGCCCGCAAGGCTGCCGGTATTACACAGTCAGAGTTGGCGCAAAGAATCAATAGTACAAAGTCATATATCTCTAAACTGGAGAAAGGACATATCAATCCAAGTGCAGGTCTTTTCTTCAGCATCATCAACGCTCTAGGTATGCGTGTTGAAATCGTCAAACCGGTTTAAGTTCCTTTACTTTACGATCATCTCGCAGTTCCTGCAGTCAAAGTGGAGGGAGAATTTCTGGCCGTTGTTGAGGAGGAAGAGCTGGCCGCTGTCCTTTACGCCATGGTATTTAGGGCACATGCCGAGCTCGTACCTTATGCAGTAGCGTGTGCGCATGAGCTCTGCACCTTCCTGATGGCCAAGTTCGTATGCTTCTTCGATACCCTCTGCTCCAGCTGAGCGATATACGTCTGCCGATATTTTGTTGGAAACATTGCTCTTGTATGAAACCGCCTTCTGCGGCAGCCCCTTGCCGTTTTCGGTGCTAGGTCTGATGTTCTGAAGTTCCTTGCTGATGCAAGGCATTGTCTCCAGAGTCTCTGCCAATGAGCGTCTTACGGCATTGATTGCTGATGCCGGCATGAACGGAACCTGGCCGTCGTGAATGATGGCGGTCAGACTGAATGTGAACATGCCTGTCGACTTGCCGATCTGGCTTTCGAGAGTCGCGAGCATGCGTTCCTGATTGTCCGCCGTCTGGTTTCCGGCTTCGAGGCAGGCCTCTGCCTTCCTGCCGTCTTCGGTTACAGCGACAGCCTTGGCGAGCCATGATCCGTCTTCGTTGATAAAACTTAAAGTCACGTCGGCGCCGATCCTTCTTGTGCATGCCTGTCTTTCAAGTTCCTTCTCGAATACAGCGTTGAGGGACCTGTATATCTTCGCTCCGACATAGAGCGACGGTGTGCTCTTGCACCTGATGGATGTTCCGCTGCACACGTCGCCGCGGAATCCTGTCACCGAACCGTCCTTCGCCACGAACGAGAATCCGTCACCGTTGGCCAGCACGATGTCTCGCGAAGCGAATTTGACAGTCAGTGATGATTTGTCATGATTGAGTGAGGCCACGGTTCCGACCTCTTCACCCATCGACTTGGCCGCGTCCATGCATGCCCACCTGCCTCTCTTTCCGTCGATGTAGAGTTCGGTGTAACCTCTGTTGAATGTCTTTCTTGTATCAGGAGTGAAGCCTCCGCATACAGTTCCGTATGAGCCTCTCTCATAACGGTCTGACTGCCTTGAAACCAGGCTGTCAAGTGCCATGGAGTAGTCCCTGACCACGTTCTTGACATATGAAACGTTTTTCAGGCGACCTTCGATCTTGAACGATGTGATGCCGGCGTCAGCCAGTTCGTCGATCCTGTCCCTGAGGTTATAGTCCTTCAGCGAAAGAAGCGCCTTGTCGCGCACCAGCACCTTGCCGGAACCGTCAACAAGGTCATAGCGCGAGCGGCATGCCTGGATGCATGCTCCTCTGTTTGCGCTTCGTCCGGCAATCTTCTCCGATAGGTAGCACTGGCCGCTGTAGCATACGCACAGGGCTCCATGCACGAAGAATTCAAGTTCGCATGAAACCGCATTCCTGATAGCCTTGATTTCCTTAAGCGAAAGCTCTCGTTCCAGAATCAGTCGGGAGAATCCCAGACTTTCCAGGAACATGGCCTGCTCGGGAGTCCTGATGGCACATTGGGTGGATGCGTGAAGGGGTATGCGGATCTCCCCCTTGATGTTGCCGATGCCTTTCTCAGCCATGGCCAGGATAGCGAGATCCTGCACTATGATGGCGTCTGCGCCGGCTTCCTGCACCGCGAGCATCTGCCTGTAGGCGGTTTCCAGCTCGTCGTCGTACAGGATTGTGTTCAGCGTCACGAAGATCCTGACACCGAATCTGTGGGCATATTCACACAGTCTTCCGATGTCGTCGATCCCATTACCCGCTGCCTGTCTGGCTCCGAACTGCGGACCGGCGATATACACAGCATCGGCACCGCAGTCTATTGCTGCGATGCCGATCTGGTAATCTCTTGCCGGAGCAAGCAGTTCAAGCTGTCTCTTCATTATTTGATAGTCTCAAGCATCTGCTTTGCTGTAGGACCGAACTTAGGATCCGAGAGGATCATAGTGTAGTACTCCTTAGCCTTTGCGTTGTCACCCATTACCTGAGCTGTAGCTGCGATAGTGTACTTCATCTGAGCTGCATCCTTTGCGTTTGGAGAGAGCTCGAGGTACTTCTCGAGGTACTGGATAGCCTCTGCATTCTTCTGGAGAGCTGAAGCTGCTGTACCTGCAACCTTCATAGCTGTTGCGTTCTCGAGGTACTCGTTTGACTTGAGAGCGAACTCTACAGCCTGAGCATAGTTCTTTGTCTTGAGGACTGCTGCAGCCTTCTTTACGAAGAGGTTTGAGAGCTGCTTGTAAGCGTTCTTGTCCTGACCGTTCTCTGCTGCAACGAGGTATGCCTTCTCAGCCTCCTCAATGTTGCCGGCTGCACCATATGCCATACCGAGACGGAGAGCTGCCATTGCGTTTGCTGGCTCTGCTGCCATGATCTGGTTGTAAACCTCGATAGCACCGGCGAAGTCCTTGTTGTTGATCATGTCATTGCCCTTTGCCATGAGAGTCTGGTTGATGAGTGCCTTAGCATCCTCTGCAACCTCAGCGTTGCCGTAAAGGCCAGCTGCCTCGATAGTCTTGTTGAGCTGCTCGAGAGCTGCGTCAAACTGCTCAGCCTTGATGTAGTCCTTTGCGATGGAGTTCATGAGGACAGGAATTGTGTTCTTGCAGTTGTCAGCGATCTGCATACCTTCCTCACCAAGCTCCTCAGCAGCTGTAAGAGCTGCCTGGAAGTATCCGAGAGCTGCCTCCTTGTTACCCATCTCAAGCTCCATTGCACCGTTGTTGTAGGTCTCAGTTACAGAATTGATATCCTGAGCTGAAGCGATACCCGCAGTCATTGCGACTGCTGCAAAAAACATAAAGATCTTCTTCATAATGTTATATTAAATTGTTTTTACTGATAATCTTTTATAGATGATAATGTCCTGTAGGACACAATCATGCAAAAGTAGAAAAATTTTGTTGTATTTTTGCAAACTGTATGGCAAAAGTGATTAAAAACGAAGTTTTCAGGTTAGCGGCGATAGTATCGGTACTGATTTTTTCAACAATCGTGCCACTGCACGCCCAAAGTCTTCCGCTTCTTCCGGAGGATGCTGCGGTGCGCCGTGCTCTGATGCCGGACGGGCTCAGCTGCTATGTTGCCGAGAATCCATATGTGAAGGGCTTTGCGGATTATGCGCTGGTATGCAGGGAAAGCGGCATGACGCTGCTGAGCATGCGTGATGTGCCGGTGGTTGACGAGACCTTGACGGACTCTACCCTTGTCGGCATCATGAACCATGTCGCAGATCTTGGCACCCCTTCGGCCATGGCCGTGATCGTTTGCGGTGACCTTAAGGCTGATGACATCCTGAGGAAACTTAAATACATGTCATATATGATTCCGGCTTCCGGTCCGGTTCCGGGTCTTGTCTTTACATCACAGCCCCAATCGAAGATCTCGTTCGATATCCTGAGGGATACTACTAAGAGGCTGGCGACGGCTGTGGCGCAGTGGAGTTCACCTCGCACACCGACAGCGCTGATGAATACCGTTCAGACCGCTGTCTATGACAAGACTGTCCACGAGCTTGGGTCGGTGGTATGCGGCAGGGTAAGGAACGGTCTGAAAGAGAAGCATATACCTGTGGCGGATGTTACTTTCAGTCATGTGGGGAGCATGAATATGGTTCCGGACGAGACCTTCAGGATTGAAGTTACAGTCAGGGATACATGCATTGCGGAGGCGGAAGAATCCCTGAAGATTGCCCTTGCATCAGTGGACGCAGGAAGCGTCTCTGCCACTGAACTTGTCTTTTCGGAGGAAGCATATTTCGATGAGCTTGAGGCACGTCAGAGAGGATATGACAGGACTAATGCGGCATATGTGCAGATGTGTACGAAGGCTTTCCTGATGAATGCGCCTCTTGCAGCCTCGGCCCAGAGACTTGATTTTCTCAGGTCCAAGGAGATTTCCCCAAAGAGCAGGGAGCAGATATTCTCAGGCATAGCATCGGCTCTGATCGATCTTCCGTCGGATATTCCCTCACATGAGTCAAAGGTCTATTTCAATGCTTCGGATACATTGGCATTTCCGTCCGTGGGTCCGAAGGTGAAGCTGCGTTCCTCAAAGAAGGAACCACTTTCCGGCGGTGTCGTGTGGACATTCTCCAACGGATTCAAGGTCATATATAAAAGGATGCCTGGTGTGCCTGTCATGCATTATGCCCTCGCATTGCATGGAGGATTTGGTGATATTCCAGATCTGGCCAGGGGAGAAGGTGCGTTCATGTCAGACTATCTGGACCTTTGCACGATATCCGGAATGAAGTCGGATGATTTCAGGAAGGCATTGCTGCTTGCCGGCATTACTGTTGACGCGCAGGTCAATCTGTCAAATGTCATCATAACCGGACAGGCCCGTGACAGGAACATGACACTTCTGATGAGGACCCTTCTGGCTGTTGCCAATGAACGTACGCTTGACGAAGAGGCTGTATCATACTGGCGTGAGTCGGAAAGGCTTCGCCTGCTGCATTCTCCTGATGACATGAGGACGGTCATCGACAGTCTCATGTGTCCTGATTACAGGTACTCTCCATACAGGTCGCAGGGAAATATATCTGAAGGTCTGATGGACAAGGCCGACAGACTCTTTGCCGAGCTGTCCTCGAAGATGAACGACGGAGTGCTGGTGCTGGCGGGAGATATGGAGGAGGGTGCCCTCAGGAAGGCCCTGATGCCATATGTGGGAGCTTTTCGTACCAGGGAGGTGCTTCCGAAAAGGACGGTAGTTCAGTATCAGCCGGTATCCGGAAGGATGACCTATGATATTGATGGCAGCCGTGATCTTGCTGCTGTCGCCATGTCGGCCCGCCTTCCTATGACTGCGGAGAACTACATGGCTTCAGAAATGGCTGCGATGGTTCTGAAGGAGATCCTTTCGGAGGCATTGGAACCATATGGAGTATCTTCTCAGATATATCATTCGAGAAAGATATACCCGGAGGACAGGCTCAGTGTCATGGTGCTTCTGCATGGCGATGGATTGTCCCAGGATGTGCCGGGAATATTGAGGCGTGCATTGGCCGGGGCGTCCGGAAGCGACGTGGCGGCCGGCTATATGGCTGCGTGCAGGGCCTATATGAAAAACAAGTACTCTGTCCTGATGAAGGAACCTGAGTATTGGCTTCAGGCTGTGGCTTTGCGCTATCTTGATGGAAAGGACTATACTACGGGATATGCTGCAAGGGTCGATGCGGTGAGTGCGGATGATATAAGAAAGATCCTTCAGGCCCTTGATGGTGGAAGTAAGGTTGAATATATAATAAACAGTAATTGATATGTATCACGGAACAATCATCCAGATCGACGACTGCCTCGTTTCAGAGGAAGTGCTTACCGAATATTTTGCTTGTGACTATGAGAAGTGCAAGGGCTGCTGCTGTGTGATCGGCGACAGCGGCGCTCCGATGGAGGAGTGCGAGGCCGAGGCCATAGAGAAGAACTATCATATCTTCTCGCCCATCATGAGCGAGGAAGGCCGTGCGGCTGTAGCTGCCAAGGGCTTCTATGAGATAGACATGGACGGTGACATGGTGACTCCGCTTGTGCCGGGCAGTGAGGAGTGTGCATATACGCTCTTCGATGAGAACGGAAACTGCTTCTGTTCCATGGAGCGCTGCTGGTTCCAGGGCAAGGGAGACTTCCGCAAGCCTATCTCATGCTGGCTCTATCCGATCCGCATCACCCAGCTCAGCAACGGCACAAGGGCTCTCAACCTGCACCGCTGGCACATCTGCCAGGACGCATTCGCAAAGGGTAAAAAAGAAAAGGTCCGCGTATATCAGTTTTTACGCGAACCTATAGAGAGGTATTTCGGCGAGGACTTCTACCAGGCTCTGGACGAAGCTGCCAAAATGCTGAATGCCGAATAATTGATCAGTTATGTCGCCTTATTCCTCAGCATGAGGATTAAGGCGATATTCCAATCCTGTCGCCAGTTTCATCACGTCCTTTCTGAGGCCTTCCATCATGTAGCCGCCTTCCGTGCGGGTAAGGACTATCCTGTCTTCATACATTCTTGTGAGTCTTCCGAGGGTTCCCCTGTAGCGGAATGTGATGCTGTCAGGAGTTTCGCTTTCGAAACCGTATGAGCGTTCGCTCATGAATGTTACGGCAGCATCACGGATCTGGTCCTTGTCCTTTGACACATATATCTTGCGTGAGATGAAGCCCAGTCTAGGGTAGACTGCACCCACGATGGCGAAGAAGATGGCCATTTTCCAGAGGGCGTTGTATCCGCCTTCGAAAAGTTCGTTGATGTCGCCGCTGGCCATGCCTGTGGCTACGAGTACCAGGACGATCGCTGTCGTCAGAAAGGCGAAGTAGAAGAAGTATTTGACGGCTCTGATAAAATATTTCATGTTGCTGTTCTTTTGGTTCTGTTATTGCTGTTGCCGGGTGCAACAGACAGGACAAAGTTAAGAAAAATAGGATATTTTGTTATCTTTGCGAACAAATTAGAGAAAAATGGGAGATCAGACATTAAAAAAGATCATGTATGCGCTTATAGCCGCAGTCGTAGTGCTGGCAGGTGTTCTTGCATACATATGGTATCAGAAATCATCTCTTGTGAATGAGCTTACTCTTGAGAAGGAAGACCTTACAGCACAGATGATTGCCCTTCAGAACGATTATGAGACGCTGTCGTCCGAGTACGATGACATAAACCTTCAGCTTGATTCATCACGTATTGAGGTCCAGCTGCTTATCGAGAAGCTTCAGAAGACCGAGGCTACAAACCGCAGCAAGATCCGCCAGTACGAGAAGGAGCTAGGTACGCTCAGAAGCATCATGAGGAACTATGTGGTGCAGATCGATTCGCTCAACAAGCTCAACAAGAAGCTTACTGCAGATGCTGCCGAGGCACGCCGTCAGGCTGCCGAGAGCAAGAAGAGGACCGAGGAACTGTCAAAGACTGTGGAGGACCTCAGCGGACGTGTCGCTACCGGTGCGGTGCTTAAGGCATATAACCTCAAGACCGAGGCATATAACTCGTCAGACAAGGTGACAGACAGGAGCAGCCGCGTCACATATCTGCTTACGACACTCAGCCTTGGCGAGAACGACCTTGCTGAAAGAGGTCCGGTGACTGTGTATATCCGAGTAAAGGATCCTGATGGAATCCTGCTTGTGAACGACGCCCAGAAGACATTCCAGTATAACGGAGAGCCTATGGTATGCTCGGCTTCGCGCGAGGTCGACTATCAGGGATCGGAGGTCGAGATGGGTATCTATCTCAACGGCATCGCAGGATATGTCAAGGGTGTATACACTATCGAGGCATACACTTCAGCTTCGCTTCTCGGCACTACAGAACTCATCCTCCGATAGTCTGTGATCTATATCCACATACCTTTCTGCAGGAGTTTCTGCACCTATTGCGATTTCTATTCCGAGATTGCTTCCAGGTGCTGCAGGGACGAGCAGTCGCGCTTCGAGCGCTTCGCTTCCGCGCTTTCCGCAGAGATCGCTTCATATGCCGGTGTAGAAGCTGGCTCAGTGAACACGTTATATATAGGCGGCGGCACCCCTTCGGTGCTGCCCCTTTCTGTTTTTGAGCGTGTCGTAGGGGCTTTGCGTGATCATGGCTTCGGCGGCCCATATGACGAGTTCACGGTTGAGGTCAACCCTGATGACATTGTCGAGAAGGGCGAGGCCTATGTAGAAGGGCTTCTGCGCTTGGGAGTCAATAGGATCAGCATGGGAGTGCAGTCCTTTGATGATGAGATCCTGCGCTGGATGAACCGCAGGCATGACTCCTCCGCTGCCCGCGAAGCTTATGCCATTCTCGAGAGAGCAGGGGTGCCTGACATAAGTGTGGACCTGATTTTTGGATTGTCCCAGCTGTCTGACATGCAGTGGCGTTCGACTCTTCGTCAGGCTCTGGAGATATCTCCTTCCGGAGCACTGCCGGCCCATATTTCTTCATACCAGCTGTCTGTCGAGCCGGGCAGTGCCCTGGCCTCTCTTGTCGACAGGGGAGTGTGGACTGAGGCTTCTGACGAGATGTGTGCCCGTCAGTATGATATCCTTTGCTCGGAACTTCGGTCTGCCGGATATGAACACTACGAAATTTCCAATTTCGCTCTCCCGGGACACCGCGCACGACACAATAGCGCCTACTGGAATCATAGTCAGTATCTGGGTCTTGGCCCTGGAGCACATGGCTTCCTTGATGGCAGACGTTTCTGGAACAATCCGTCGCTGGACTCGTATGTGCAGGCGGCAGCCGAGGGTGACTTTACTTCTGTCCGTGGTTTCGAGGATCTCACTCCTGATCAGGTCGTGCTTGAGCGTGTGATGCTCGGTCTGCGTACCAGTGACGGCGTCGATGCGGACTTCCTCCGCACCCACTGCGACGCTCCGGCTCTCGCCTCCGCCCTCGCAGCCGGCGACCTCGTCCCTGTCGACATTGCTTCCGGAAACATCGTTCCTGTCGGAACTCGTTTCCGCATTCCGGAGTCCCGCTTTTTTGTTTCCGACACCATCATCGCAGAGCTGGTCTAAAATCATCAGCACTCAAGCTGTTGATTGTCAATGTTTTATGGGTTGATGCCTGCGGCAAATGGCAGCAGGCATCAACCGTTATCTGTTTGTAGGATAGGGAGTTGACTGCTGACGTGTGTAGGAGGTAGTTTGCCCTGTATTTCATTTTCTCGTCAAAATTCACTAATATTGTGAAGATTAGACGAAATGCATATGGAAAACATTTATGCGCAGAGGATCAGTGCTCTCAGAAGCATGATGGCAGACAACGGATGGGATGCCGTAGTGATCGGCGGAAGTGATCCGCATTCGAGCGAATATCCAGCACCAAGATGGAAGCAGGTAGAGTGGCTGACAGGTTTTACAGGTGAGGCCGGGGATGTGGTCGTGACAGCTGACCATGCCGGTCTGTGGACTGATTCCAGATATTTCATTCAGGCAGTCGAACAGTTGGAAGGCACTGGTGTGGAACTCCATAAGACGCGCCTTCCTGATTCTGTGAGCATCCCGGACTGGCTGTTCGAGCATGCATCGGTAGTGGCTGTGGATGGTCTCTGCCAGAGCGTGAGCGCTGTGCAGGAGATAAAGGCGGCATTGGGTGAGGAAGGTGAAGTGGTGGATGTACCTGATCTGCTTGAATGTCTTTGGGAAGGCCGTCCGGCAGTTCCGGTGACACCCGTGACTACTCTTGATGTGGATTGTTTCGGAGGAATCCCGCGCATAGAGAAGATACAGTGGCTTCGCCGGTGGATGCTGGTTGAGGGATATGACAGGGTTTTCCTGTCCTCTCTTGACGAGATCGCATGGATGCTGAATGTACGCGGCTCGGATATAGATTACAATCCTCTTGTCATATCGTATCTTCTCGTGTCTCATGAGACCGTTAAATGGTTCGTGCGCAAGTCTGCAGCTTTTACCGATCCGGAAACTCCCGATAGTTTCAGTGAACTGAAGGCGGACGGCGTCGAGGTGTTGTATTATGATGATGTGTTCATCGGCCTTTCGGACTTTGGTGAGGACGCTGACGGCGGAAGGCTCTTCGTGGATCCGTCGACGCTGAATTACAATGTATATAAGTATGTGTCAGAAACATATGAACATGTGTCCTTCGGTACATCGCCGGTGATTCTGAAGAAGGCCGTCAAGGTGGAATCCGAGATCGAGTCCATGCGCCAGGCGTTCATCGACGATGGAGTTGCAATGGAATGCTTCCTGCACTGGCTTGACGAGGAGGTTTCCATGGGCCGTGAGATCACCGAATGGGAGGCTTCGGAGAAGCTGACATGGTTCCGCTCGCAGGTGCCGGGCTACCGCGGAAACAGTTTCGAGAACATATCCGCCTATGGCCCTTCCGGAGCTCTTCCGCATTATTCGACTCCGCGCGAAGGCTCGGCGGTAATCCGTCCTCAAGGTCTTTACCTGGTGGATTCCGGCGGACAGTATCTGACTGGCACGACTGACATTACCCGCACCATACCTATGGGTGAATGCACACCTCTTGAGAAGGAAGATTACACTCTGGTGCTCAAGGGCATGATCGACCTTTCAATGGCGGTTTTTCCTCGCGGCACCACAGGTCACCAACTCGATGCGCTAGCGCGCATGCCGCTATGGCGCGCTCAGAGGAACTTCGGCCACGGCACCGGCCATGGAATCGGATTCTATCTCTGCGTTCATGAAGGCCCGCAGTCAATAAGATTCCAATATAACCCTCAGCCTCTCCTTCCGGGCATGGTTACTTCGAATGAACCGGCCCTGTATAGGGAAGGCATGCATGGAATAAGGCATGAGAACATAATCCTCTGCCGTGAGGCTGGATCGTCTGAATTTGGAGAATGGCTTGATTTCGAGACACTTACCCTGTGTCACTTTGATACTTCTGCGGTCATTCCGGAACTTCTCGGTCCCGATGCCCTCAAATGGCTCAATGACTACAACGATAGAGTCTACCGCACCCTCGCCCCACTCCTTCCGCCACGCACAGCGGCATGGCTCAGGGACAAGACTTTGGCACTATAGCTTCTTGTCAGGACTCCTTTTACGGTAATACGGGATTTATCTTGAGCAAATACTGAAACAGGAGCTAAGACAAGTATTGCAAAAATGGCTATTACTTTTCTCATAATCGGAGGTGTTGCAGGATTATGATGCAAAATCGGGGTCTGTTGTGACAGGATTCCGAACTAATATGGACATGTTGCGCTTATTGAGTTTGAAGGATTGATATGTTGATCCATTGATTAGAATCTCACTAATTACAATTGGAATCTGTGAATATTTTCCTACTTTTGCACGAAAATAGTAAAAGGGTTTACTATAAAAGATGTGACTAAAATCTAAACCTTTATAATATATGGAGTCATTTATGATTTCCGGTATCCAGCAGATCGGTACCGGTACTGTGGACTTCAGAAAGTCATGGAACTGGTACATTGAGATGTTCGGAATT
>JAEIGA010010290.1_pt1 | contig 14176 bp, 26 predicted proteins | sample 9270691 | NCBI WGS metagenome assembly JAEIGA01 (sample SAMN17057246, study PRJNA624740) | gut metagenome | biome: biome; isolation source: fecal sample | host: Bos grunniens | place: China: Xizang | collected 2019 | reverse complement strand
GACGTTCATGCCGGAGGGGTTATACTGAGGTGCAGCGGGCTGCTGAGGCTGAGGCGCGGCGAACGCCTGGAAGGCCTCCTGTGCGGTCACGCGGGCGCCGCCGAGGGAAGTGTCGTCGCGGAGCTTCTGCACGCCGTTGAGGCCGCAGCCGATTCCCTTCTTGCCGCCCGCGTTATAGGCGAAGAAATTGACGCTGACATTGGCCCACATGCCGCTGTAGACCTGCGTGGCGTCGATGATGGGCTGGATCTGCCCGTCCACCACAAAAGGCGCCTGTGTGCTGGATGCGGTGAAGACCCACATACCCTTGCACTCCTCCCCAAAGGGGGACCCGTCAGAGGGACGCACGCCGTCGCCGTCATGGACACAGATCTGAGGCATCGGAGGCCGGACGCCGTTCCACTTGCTGGCCACGCCGGCATCGATGGCCGCGTTGATGGCCGCGTCGATCTGAGCCTTAGCTGCGGTGTTGGTCTTCGGCACCAGGATGGTGACGGAATACTTCGGCGTGCCCTGAGGATCACTCATGGGCGGCTTGGGCTGAAAAAGATTGCAGTAGCTAAGTCTGACGTTGCTGATCGTGATTGCCATTTTTAAATTCCTCCAAAAAAATTAAATAACTGAAAATGCCGCAGCTGCGGGGTTATAGGCCGGGCGCTTGTCGCTGTCCGGCACGAGTGTGGGCTTGCCCGGCTTCTTGACCACCAGGCCGTCGGCCTTCTCCGCGAAGTCCTTTTTCCCGAGAGCCTTTTCGAGGCCCGCCACGGATGCGGGCTTGCGCTCCCACAGCATCGCCTCCGGCACGCCTCTCTCCTGGAGGGTCGTGAAGGCCTGGTCGAGATCTGTCCAGTCTCTGGATCCGCGGCCCTCGACGAGCTTATGTCCGGGGATCGCCTTGCCACCAAGCGCGGAGCTGAGGGCAAAGTCCTGGACGTCGCTGATCCATTTGGACAGAGCACCGAGCCGCGGGAGCAGTGCGCCCAGCTCGTCCATGTTAAGCTCTGCGGGATCCGGAGCGGCTGCGGCGATCGCGCCGGTGGCCAGCATCTCCTCGGCCCGCTTCCGGCATGTCGCCTTCGCGGGGCAGAACGCGGCGTCGCACCAGGGGCCGGGTGTATACTCGCCCTTCCCCTCGGCTGCCAGCGCGGCGATGGGCTTGATGCTCTCGCCCCATTTCTCCAGATCCTCACGGCTGAGGCTCCAGCTCTTGACGCCGCCGGCGTTAGGCTGGACGATATGCAGATAGATCTCCCGGATGCTGTCGCCATAGATCGGGCCGTAGACCTTCAGCGCGCCCAGGCCGTAGAGCATCATCTGAGGATTCTCCTCGGCCTCGACTGGGACGCCGGCGCCGTTTTTGTAGTCGACGACGTGCATGATCCCCTCGGCGATCATGATGCAGTCCGCCGTGCCGAATCCGCTGGGAGCGATGTGGGAGTAGTCGACCTTTGTCTCCAGCGCCACGAAGGGCGGCGCGGAGAATGCCATGGCCAGCTGCTTGAGGTGCTCCAGGTAGAGATCCGTCGAGGCGTCCATGCCGGAGTCATATGCCGGATCTTCTTTGAGCTTTTTGAGCCGGCTGTTGAAGGTCCTGGCAGACATCGGCTCGACAAAATGCTTCCGGGCCTTGAGCTCGGCGATGGAGTGGGCCAGAGTGCCGGCCTTTGTGTATGCCGTGTCCTTATTGGGGTACTGCGCCGCCAGCACCGCGCTTGGCGGGCAGTGCAGCCATCGGTGGGAGCTGCTGGCGCTCAGAAGGGCGTGCTCGCTCATAGAGCCGCCCCCAGACGCCGGAGCTCCGCGGCAAAGGCAGGGAGCTGATCGGGCTTGAGCTCACTGACGGCCTTGATCCCAAACTGCCCCAGGAGCCCCATGAGCGCCTCCTGCGTCTCCGGATGCTGACTCATCAGCGTCGCGCCGGCTGTGGCCACCTGAGCCAGGGTGTATGTAGGAGCCGCCGTCGGTGCAGCCATCGGAGCGGGAGCAACAGGAGCAGCCACCACGGGGGCGGCCACCACGGGGGCGGCCACCACGGGAGCGGGTGCGGTCAGGATAGTCGTCTGCTGCGGTACTGCAGCGGGAGCGGCGATCTGCTGCGGTACTGCAGCGGCCTCCGCCGGCTTCTTCCCAAGCGCGGCAGCGAGAGCAGTGGCAGCCAGGACAAGGTCCGGGCATTTGATGGTTACGTTGACTTCAAGCATTGGTTTTATCCTCCTTATCGATAATGAGATCTATACACTCAGTCCCGACGGGCGTCCCGTCGAGCTGATAGTGTCTGACGATGGTGTATCCCACGATGGGCCTGCCGTTGACGGTGACATTGGCCAGCCACTCAAGGCCTGAGGGCGTGCTGTGCGTGATCTGAGGCGCTGCGGCCTGCTTTTTCTTGGGGTTGGTCAGCCCGCGCTTGTCTACCTTTTCTCCGGCGGCCTCAAGCCGGCGGATGATCTCCTCGACTGGCACGGCGTTGAGCTCCGCCAGGATCCGGATCTGCTTTTTCTTATCGGCCGTCGTGCGGTAGGCGGTCAAGAGATCTTCCTGCATCACTCTTCCACCTCCTCGTCAGTCTTGGGCGGATCCACCGGCAAAGGCAGCCAGAAAAGCGCCGGGCCGTACATGCTGCGGAAGAGTCCGACCGAGCCCTCGTGGTAGATCGGGGCCTCGAGGCAGACATGGGCAACATGCCGGCCGCGGTAGTAGACCAGGATGTCGCCGGCAGCGGGATCGGGCTTCTCCGTCTGCGGATCTCTCGGCCGGACCCGCTCCTGCAGGTCCAGGAAATCGTCATAGTTAAAAGCGTCAGGTTTCATTGGTTTTTCTCCTCTCTGCCTTATTGGTTTCTGGATTTACATACACCAGGAGCTTGCCGTCCGGGCCGAAGCTGAATCCGATCTGCTCCAGGCGGGCTCTGAGGTGGGCCCGCTCCACGTCATAGTCCTCCGCCTTATAGAAGTCCCGGATCTGATCGCCGGTCTTCCGCCCGAGTCTGGTCAGCCGCTCCAGGCCGAAGCCGAAGTCGTCGGCCAGAGTGATCAGCATGATCTCCAGAGCCGTCATGGCGGCGTCCTCCCGCTCCCGGCCGATTTCCCGGATCTTCTTCTCCATCAGTCGGATGGCGTACGGGACGTCGCTCTGTCGCTTGCCCATACGATCACCACCTCTCCGAGACAGTCCTCACAGCGCTCACCCGGGTCAAGATGCGCCCCGCAGGTGGGGCAGGTAACATAATAGGATTTCATTGATTCGCCTCCAGTCTCGGGCACCACTTCGGGGTGTTGCCGGTGTAGTCGGCCTTATGCGAGATCTTCCGGCAGACGTGCGGCGCGGGCTTGCAGTAAAAGGACCACGGTGCCAGCTTGCGGGTGCGGCCGTTGAGATCGAGAACTTTCGGCGTGTCGTACTCGTTTCCGGTCTCCAGGAGAAATGGGCAGCTGTCGCAGGTGTAGTGTCTGCGCTCTTTGAGGATCAGCTCTTTATCCATGCACCACAGCCTCCTCCCGGATCCCGGCAGCGGAGAGTCCTCGTAGGAAGGTCGTACACTCTGCCACCTGGCTCGGCTCGAGGCCCAGGATGTCGGGCCCCTCATCCGTCATGCCGACCTGCATGATGATCGCAGGCCCGCAGATCAGATCTCCGTACCAGGCAGACGCCAGGCCATTGACCTCCAGATCCTTCAGCCGGCCCTCCTCATCCACCAGGAGGACATAGGGCTCAGGCAGCCCGCGGGGATGGACGATCTCCATATATCCTCCGATCTCGTCCTTGACAGAGAGATAGAGCGGCTCCCGGAGATCTACGATCCGCCAGGACTCCATCGCCCCAGGATGCGGTGTCAATACGATTCCGGTCATCTCCTCCGGCCCTCCTCTCTGTCGGACTCCCTGCCGCTCACCACGAGGCAGGCCCAGATGAAAAAGATCAGAGCGGCAGCCAGGATGGCGGTTACCACAAGCACGCTCACCTTACACCAGAGTAGGAATAGAAAATGCTTCATCACCACACCCTCCTATACCCGCAGCAGGTGGCCGCGTAAGCGACCAGATCCTTGAGGATCGTTGTTGTGTCCTCCCCGTTGTGCAGAGCTCGCTCCGCCCGGCTGGCGAGATCCACAAGCTCCACCTTGTACCCCGTCGCCGCTGATGCCGTATCTGCCGCGTTTAGGGCGATTCCAAGGGCTTCCGCGATGTCCTCGTTGCGGCGGTGCTCCGTGTCGTATCTGGTGATTCCGGTGGCCTGGTAGCTGGAATAGGCCCGATCTGCCTTCGACTGGAAGCTGTTGCGCAGTTCCTCGATCCTTTCCTTCTTCATACCCTTCTCCTCCCGATTTTGCCACGCTGTGCGTATTCGAGATCCATGCTCACGGACCGGAGGGCGGTGGCCAGGCCCCGCAGCTCCTCACGGAGGCGCCGGTTCTCATCCTCCAGGTCAGCAATCTTGGCGAGAGCCGCGTCCCTGATTAAGCCCATCTCTCGCCAGGCCTTCTCCTTCTCAGCCTTCTCGTCCAGGATCCGGCCCTCCGCCAGGCTCCAGTCGAGGCCGTCCGCTTTTTTGCCGGAGAGAAAGCCCTCTATATAAGCGCGATTCGATTCCGGCAGCTCATAGGTCTTCATTGATCTTTTCCCCTCTCATAAATTTGATAAATGCCCTTTTCGGGATCCGCACTCTGGTCCCGGCGCAGATCACCGGGAAGCCAAGGAGGTAGGGCGCCGTCTGGGCCTGCAGGTGCAGGGTGCTCTGATCGAGGCCCAGGAAGCTCGCCACCTGCTTGCAGGTCAGCGTCTCGGTCTCCAGGGCCTCCAGGGCCTCAAGAGTCAGCCTGGGCATTGCTCTGCGCCTCCTCCTTCTGCTGCGCCAGAATCTCCACCGCGTCAGCCGCGCCCTGGAGCTTGTCCAGGAAGCGGTCCTGCAGCTTGTCCGGCAGGGTGCTGATTCGGTTCAGGATCTCGCGCTCTTTCTCGCTCATGCTCTCACCTCCTTACTTGCCGAGTTGGTCGGCAATCATTTCCAGCATCTTCACCCTGGTCTCGTAGTCGGGGCAGTTCGTAACGATCTCGCGTACCTCGGAGGGGAGATCCAGAATAGCCAAAGGCCCTCCGATTCTCTTCATGGCCTTGTTCATTCTTTCAACCATCTGTGCGTTCATTTTATGTTCTCCTCTCTGAAACTGCGCGCGCATCTTTAAGACACTTAGTATTATAGCTAAGCAGCTTATGTTTGTCAAGCATTTTCTACTAAGTCGCTTAATTTTTTTATTGACAGACCCCGCCCGGGTATCGTATAATAGGAGTTGGGAGGAGGTGATACACATGACAATAGGAGAAAGAGTCCGGGAAGCTCGCAAGGAAGCTGGCCTCACGATGAAGGCCTTCGCCGCGCGAATCGGTGTCTCGGATGCGTCAATCAGCATGATTGAGAACGGGAAGAACGGTATCAGCGATCAGACAGTGACGTCCATCTGCCGCGAGTTTAATGTCTCTGAGGCGTGGCTGCGGGACGGCATCGGGGAGATGCACGCCGCGCGATCCAGGGAGGCCGAGCTGGCCGAGCTGGTCCGGAGGCTCCTGAGCCAGAGGCCGGACAGCTTCCAGAGTGCGCTGATCACCACACTGCTGCGCTTCGACCCGGAAGGGCCAGAGTGGGCTGTGCTGGAGAAGATCTTCGAGGGCGTAGAAAAAGAAAAAGCCCAGGATTAACTCCTGGGCTTTCCCTCAAATCAGTATTTAATAATCAGGTAGTAAATGAACTCCAGTACCTTATCCGGCAGGGAGTCCAGGCGATTCCTTATCGCCTCAATCAGATTCCTTCGCTCCATTCGGCCCTCCTTTCGAGAGCCATTCTAACAAATAATCAGTACGATATTTAGGATTGTAAAAAAAAAAGAGGGGAGCTAAAATGAAAACTGCAATTTTATTTATTATTCTATTGGTCATCATTGTAGTGGCTGTCCGAGCGGACAAGGCCCGCAAGGAAAAAGAGGAGCAGGCAGCGGCTGAAGCCCGGTGGGCCAGAGAACGCGAGCTTTCAGCCGCGCGCAAGGCGGCAGAGAAGAACGACACAAAAGAAACGATTAAGGTCGTAGGCACGAGCTTTTATAAGGACAAAATCGAAGAACTTGGCGACGAAAACGATAATTACACCCTCACCAAAAAGGGAATCATCGACGCGGGCCTTGAAGATGAGAGAATCTACCAGTATGATTTCTGCCCCGGGAAGGTGGAACTCGTCCCGGATCCGGAAAACGAGCACGACAAAAACGCTATAAAGGTCATCGTGGGCGGGTATCAGATCGGTCACATCCCCGCGGCTAAGTGTGCACATGTGCTGGGACTTCTTACCGCAAACAAGATCCGGAAGGTCGACGCTGAGATCTACGGTGGCAATTATAAATACTACGATTCCGATGAGGAAAAGCTGGAGAAGCATGAGCAGGACTTTGGTGCAAAGCTCACGCTTAGCCTCATCCCTTGAGGGCGCGGTCATGGATGCTTTTATCGCATGCCCCCGCTGCGGTGCCCAGCTCCCGCCGGAGGCCGAGTGGTGCATGAAGTGCGGCAGGGAGCTGATTCGGCACCAGGCCCACAAGGCGCGCGGCAATGGTCAGGGCAGCGTCTACAAGCTGCCGAATGATAAGTACAAAGCAGTCGTCACGATAGGCTATTATTTGGACGATGAGGGCCGCAGGCGCCGCCAGACCCGATCTAAGGTCTTTGATAAGAAGAAGGACGCCGTCGCCGCTCTGCCCGATCTGAGGGCCGCTCCGCGCGCCAAGGCAGACTACACCTTCAAGCAGCTCTTTGACGCATGGATCCCGACGCACCGCGCCGGGAAGAAAACGATCGAGGGCTACCAGTACGCTGCGAAGTACCTCGAGCCAGTGTGGAATATGAAGATGGACGACATCACCGTGGACGATCTCCAGGAGTGTCTGGATGACTGCCCCAAGGGACGGCGTACCAGGGAGAATATGAAGTCCTGCGTCGGCCTGGTCTACAAGTACGGGATCCCGCGGAAGGCGGTGCCGGATAATCTCAACCTGGCGCCCTTCCTGACCATCTCAGGCGAGCATGGCGATGCCCGCGTCGCTCTGACCGACATCGAGCTGGCCAAGCTCCGCAGTAGCACCGCGCCTCATGCGGATGAGATCCTCCTGCTCTGCTACACAGGCTTCCGCATCTCCGAGTTTTTAGACCTCACGGACGAGAGCTACGATCCGCGCTCTCAGACGCTCACAGGCGGCGCCAAGACAGACGCTGGCCGGAACAGGATCGTCACCATCTCCCCGAAGGTCCTCCCGATCGTGGAGCGGCTGGCGTCATCCTCGGGGCCGCTGATCCGCAAAGCTGACGGTAGCCCGTGGCCCAGCGTCAAGAGCTGGACAGAGACAGCTTTCTATCCGGCTCTGGAGGCCGCAGGGATCGACAATCCCATCGTGGACGGCCCTGCCGGCGTCCAGCGCCACCGGATCACGCCCCACTCCTGCCGGCACACCTTCGCGAACCTTATGAAGCGTGTCGACGGTGCGGACAAGGACAAGCAGGAGCTCATCGGCCACGCGAGTCCCGAGATGCTGCGGTACTACCAGAACGCGGAGCTCGACGACCTCCGGAGGATCACCGACGCCATTTGACGAGTAGCAATAGGAGTAGTAACAGCGGTAGCAATAGGAGCCAAATTTATCCGAATTTATCCGAATTTTGAGAAAAACAAAAAAGCCCGAGAAACCAATGAATCAAAGGTTTCTCGGGCTTTTCCTTGGTGGAGACGGTCGGGATCGAACCGATGACCTCCTGAATGCCATTCAGGCGCTTACCCGCCTTGCAGGCTGGTTTTGAGAAAACGAGTAGTAACAGAGTAGCAATAGGATCTCTATTTTTCCTCCAGCTCAGGAAGGCCAGCAACAGAGGTCAGCAGGCTGAGGATCCCGGCCAACAGCGCGCAGCTGCCGACCCGCATCCAGTCAATGTCCTCCATTGCTGCGCCGACGGCGATCAGGGAGATCGCGGTCTGAGCGACGGTCTTGATGGCCCGCACGCCGGCGGCCGCGAACCACTCACGAGTAAAGATCTTTTTCATTTTTTTGTCTCCTTACATTAAGCAAAATGCCCCACGGCCCAGCCGATGAGGGCCGTGATCAGTGCCGCGATAATCGTATCCCACCGCTTTGACGGTTTGGACTTGATCTCCTCTACATCCTTGGTCAGTCCGTTGTAGGACTTGGCCAGGTTCTCCTGCTGCACCGCGATCTTCTCCACGGAGATGGCTAAGGTGTTCAGCGCCTTGCTGGTTTCCACGAGCTCGTCGATTCGGTGCATGTTGCTCTTGGACCTGGCGTCCACCTCTGTCAGCTTCACGGCTATTTCTTCCGGTGTCATCATTTTACCCCCAGCAAAGATCTCCAGGTCTTGATCCCGCAGATCCCGTCCACCTCAAGTCCGTTCCGCAGCTGGCAACTCCTTACCGCCGAGCGCGTCTCTGCTCCGAAGTCGCCGTCTGCCCCGTAGTGCGGGAGCCGGTACCCCCACCCCACGAGAAGGATCTGCATCGCCTTGACGGTGCTGCCGGTGTCGCCCATGCGGATCTCCGGCAAGGCGATGGAGCTCGCAGGGATGGCGGGGGCAGGCGTCGGCTGAGGAGCCTCTGCCGGTTCCTCCTCCCACTCCGGGCGGAAGGCTCCCCACAGCTCGGAGTCAGATCTCGCCACCATCTCCACGCGGTTATTGTGGTTGCCCTCGATGACGAGGTACCGCCCACGCCCATCAACTTGCCCGGTGTAGATCCCGGTGTGATCGGCGGCAGAGTCCTCGTCAAACTGGTACAAAAAGACATCCCCCGCCTTGTAGTCCCCCATGAAGAATCTGCCCTCCCGCTGTGCCCATTTCATGAGGGTGGTGCAGGAGGCCGTCTTGCCGCCGCCGTAAAAGAGGTCGCTTAGCCCAGCTTGCCAGAAGCACCACCAGACGAAGACCATGCACCATGCGTACCGCTCCCCGGAGACCTCCCGCCCGTAGTAGGCGGTGTTATACTTGACATTATTGCTCCCAATCGGATCCTCTGCCACGCCGATCTCGGCACGGGCGATGGTGAGAAGCTTTTCCACCTGCGTCATGCCACGGCCTCCACATAAATGCCAACCAAATCAGCCAGCGCATTATATACGGGGATGCCCGTACTCCTTGTGCAGTGATATGTAACACCGCTCTGACTATAATACTTGCCCTCGACCAGCTCCATATTGCCGTCATACGGAATTGGATTGCTGGGCGTATCACCCTGTCCCGGCTTGGCGACCTCGGCGTAGAGGGCCGGAGCAGCATCTGGAGTCCAATCGGTCTGTGAGGTGTGGGCCTGTACCACCCGGTACAGCTTGTCCCCATAGCGGATGCGGGTGTCGGCGGCGTATGCTGCGCCAGCCGCCCACGCCGGGAAAAGCTCGATGCCCTCCAGAGCGTCCGCATCGTCAAGGCTCACAGCCGCACGCTCGATCAGCGCACGGAGTTGATATGCTCTTGCTCTCGTTATCATACGGCACCTCCCGTGAGAATATTGACGATCTCCTCGGCGGAAGACTCATCCGGCTCTGGTGGGGCTACCGGGGCGGGGTACTCTTCCCACGTCAAGTCCTCCCGCAGCCCGTGCCAGAACTCACTTGTGTCAGTTGGACGGTTTGAGATGACGGAGGCAATCTCAGTGTACTCAGTCTCGGTGATTTCGGTGCCGCCGTTACCTGTGCCGATGGCGGTGATGTAACCGTTATTGACAACTTTGAAATACAGCATAATCTGTCCCCTTATTACCAAATCGCAATCTGGAAAACCTCATAGGTTTCTCCAGGAAAAAAGTATCCATACTGGCCGCCTACGCTAAGTACTCCTGTGGAAGCATTAAACAAACACATATTAGCGTCTGACCCAATCGTTCCATCTGTTCGTAAGAGGCGCCCATACCGCGAATAGCTTGCAGCGCCGTTCAATATTCTGTTCCACGCCAATGCAGTAGAACCTGAAGCATTAGGCTGATTTGGATAAACCTTTTTAATAACAATGATTACGCACGCATCAACCGCCTCGAGTTGTATGTTCATTTTGTTATCAGAGGTGATGACGGACGCTGGTGTAAATTCTTGATAGCTTATCAATTTGGCTGGTAGCCCACCCCCTCCCCCTGTCTCTATCGCCTCCACAGCATCGACAAAGCCGTCCGGGAACTCCAGCGATGCGCTTGTGCCGCCCTTGGTGCGGATCGCATCGGCTACGGTGGTGAGGTCGGTGTCGGTCACAAGATATGTACTCATCAGAACGACCCTCCATTAGCGCTGGGCACGGTCACCCACGCCGCGTCATAGTCCGTGCCGCTCTGCTTCACAAGGAACTGCCCCGCTGTGCCGCCGGAGGGGATAGTTGGCACGGTTACATCCCCTGTCTGCCCGTTTACGCTCTGCACGGGAGCCGCTGAAGCCGCACCAGAGGCGTTGACAAATTCAGAATCATTTGTGAGATCGCTCGTTTTTGACGGGATCGTGGGCTGGTTGTCAAGTGCCGTGTAGTCATATCGCTCGACATTGTTGCCGACTTGAAATCCTTTTACGCTCATATAATCGCCTCCTTAGTTAATCCAGATAAGCCTCAATCCACCCCACACGGTACTGCTTGCGTTAATAATGAGGCTTGTACCATCCACTTGCCCCGTAAGAGTGACGCTTGCGCTAATGATCGGCGTGAGGGTAACCGTGTTGCTTGTGTCCACGAAAACAAGATACACAAATCCCGGATGATCACCGCCAAACAAAATGCCGTACTTGTAGAAATTGGTGTTGTCTACAAGTCGCAAATTCGTAAATGTAAACGATGCCTTGTTTGCGCGGTCAACTTGTAATGTCGGCGAAACAATGGGCCACGCTACATCGAGAAGGTTGTCTTCTTCTGCCGCCTTGCCGAATGCAGCACCCTTACCCCCCGCTTTGATGGAGATAGCGCTCGGCGTGGTAGAAAGCGTGGTGCTTCTGGAGATTGTGGCAAAATGATCCGTCAAGTAAAATTCTACAACATAGGAGGTATCTGTCGATATAGGCACGGGGGCGGTGGTGCCGGACTGCTCGTAGCTTGTCGATGTAATATCGATTTGTGTCCACGTTCCATACGCTAATGGTTTATAGCGATAGCGCAAATACGCTCCGTTGCGGTTATTTAGCGGCGAAATGGATACTGCGTAAGTGACAACAAAATACTCGCCATTATCATCTGCGGTGCCAGCGGAATCTGTACGGTGTACGCCAAAAGAACTGATACTCGGTGCTGTATAAGGCAACACATTGATGGTGGTCGAGGCGGTTCCCGTGCGGCCTCTGGAGTCCTGCACAGTCGTGGCAATGACATTGTCCCCGCTTGTCCATAGCGGCAGCGTGGTAAACGATGCCGCCGTGTAGGTCGATCCGTTGGCGGCGGTGCTTCGGCTGGAGGTAGTGGCGCTGTATTGGTTCCCATCTGTGACGGTCACAGCCGCCTTGCTCTGGCCTTGTACATAGCCCCCGTAAGTAGAGGCGTAGCCCATCGCATCGGATACGGAGATAGACGGATATGGATGCACATTGTCGGGGAAGACCAGCGTCACCGTGACCGAGCTGGTGCCGATAACGGTCGATCCGCTGTAAGTCGTCGCCGTGATCACACAGGGAGCGCTTGTCGCGGATGGAAAGCTATTCATGATACTGTCCGGCGGTGTCCAGGTAGCCGATGAGGGAATCGGCGTGGTCGTGTTGAGGATCGTGCCGGACGCGGATCCGCAGGCCCAGGTGATCTTGATGGAAAAGCCGGTATATGGCGCGCTTATGCTGACCGTGTGCTGCACGCCGATCGTCCCGTTGCCGGCGGAGATGGTCGCGGCCCTGGGAATAGTCGTCAGATCCTTGCTCTGACTCGCGGATGTCTCAAATGCGTACACGCCGCTGGTATAGGGATATGCGGCATTGTAAAACTTCGCGCCGTTCCGGCCGCGGTACCCGATCGCGACGGATCTCGCGCCGTTGCTGTTGTGGTCGACAGTGGTAGTATAGGTCCAGACGGAGGATCCGGAGTAGATCGGCACATACTCGTATGTGCTGCCGGCGGTGGCGTGCATGGAGCCGCTCTCTGCCGTAAAGGTCGCGATCGCGGCCCCGTCGAGGGTAAACTCGCCGTCGAAGTAAGCCGTATAGCCCACGACGCCGGGATTCCGCGGAGCGAAAAAGGCGGTAAAGGTCAACTCGCTCTTGTTGGTAGTGATGTCGTACCGCTCAACGACATGAAATTTAAGATCCTCTTTTAGGGTAACATAGACAGCAATATTTTGCGCCGTGCCGTAAAATTCAACGTCAAACGTCTTGCCAGTTTGCCAAGCCATCGCTTATCCTCCTACCCACATCAGATCGAGGCTTCCCGAAGAGCGCGGAGTCCACTTAAAATTTCCCATGCTCAGCGAGCCCCCGGAGGGGATCGTCAGATTCTGGGTCATCGTGCCGGAGGCCGCGAAAGAGTCGATCAGGTCATTGCCGTTGTAGATCCCCAGCTGATCATTTACGAGCCTCAGTGTAATCGGGTTACCATCCGCGCCGATAAAGGTCATGCTGCCGTCGGAGCCGATGACGATATGGGCCCGAAGATCTGCCAGGTTGTCCACGATCGGCTGAGTCTGACCCTGGATGATGACGCTCATGCTCTCGCCGTTGAGTGTGAGCTGAGAGGCGTCCATATTAAGCACGCCGTTTTCCAGGTCCAGGTAAAAAGTCGTGCCGTCGAGCGAGGACAAGACGCCAGCCTTGACCAGGCCCGCGTCCAGGCGGCCTGCGGTGATAAAGTCCGCATTAAAAGCGCCGTCGATCGTCCAGGCTGTATTGTACGGGCCATTGATGCCGGAGGTGGAAAAGCCGATGCCGTTGCGGTTGATCCGGATGACGCTCATGGCCGTCATAGGATCGTCCGTATCCATCACCAGGATCTCCTGGGGCTGCCCGTCGCCATTGCGTGTAAATACGACATACCCGCCAAGGCCGCCGGTGATCAGCTGGGTGGCCCTGTCGATGGATGCCTGCAGCACACCCGGAGACACCGCGTCGATCTCCTTCGCGGTCGCCTGACTGATGGACTGATACAGATTGGTCTGGAGCTTGCCCAGCTCCATCTTGATGTAATACTCGCCCAGGGTATCATAGACGACCTTAATGACCTCCTGGTTGATGGCGGTCACGCCGAGCGCCTGATAGATGACGGATACTCTGTCGCAGAGTCCCACGCGCTGCAGCGCGGCCACGTCCTCATATTCAGAGGTCTGCCAAAGCTGCAAAAAGTCGATCGAGATGTTCTCGTCCGGGATCCAGGGCTCGTTATCCTCGAGGTATTTAAGCGCCGCCGCGCGGAGCTCCGCCTCTGTAGGCGCAGCGTCAAAGCGGTCGGTCAGATCCAGCGGCACAGCGCCAAGCAGACCGGCCCGCCCACCGGATCCCTGGAGCACACCCGCAGGCGTCAGCTCGATTGGGCCCTCAATGACACCGGACGCGGTCAGAGTAAAATCGCCGGACAGCACGCCGTTGGCATCCAGTGTAAAGGTCTGCCCGTGCTGCGAGCTGACGATGATCTCCGGCAAATACACCGTGCCGTCGGCGCTCGTCCAGTAAGGAGCCACGGCGCTGTAGGACTGAGACCCGTCGAGCTCCTTTTTGAGGTCTGTGAGGTTTTTGCCATACCGGATCGTCACGCCGGTATCGCTGCCCCGATGCAGGTAGAGCCGGACGGCGTACTTGTCAAACTTGTACTCGCCCGTGCCGTAGACGTCCAGGACGGATCCCTGCTGGCCGGCGAGGATCTGCCGGACGGCGGCGGGGACGGACAGCGTAAAAGGCGATCCGACCACCTTGTCCGTCCAAAAAGTAAAGGGATTGCTGTTGACACTCTGCGCCGGGATTTGATTAAAAAGATCCGTGATCGAGGTCGCGTAAAAGGGCTGGAGGATGATGCCGGAGAGCTGGTAGGAAATATGGTGCGCGTAAAAGGTCACGATCCCATCGATTGGGGCTGAGACCTTATACACCTCAAAGGGCTGCACGTCATGGTGATCGTCGTGGATCGCGCCGATGTAGCAGCCGAGCTCAATATAGCTGTACCATCGCCCAGTGATCGGATAGTCCAGCTCCAGCTCATAGATGCGG
>JAEIGA010010289.1_pt1 | contig 14177 bp, 25 predicted proteins | sample 9270691 | NCBI WGS metagenome assembly JAEIGA01 (sample SAMN17057246, study PRJNA624740) | gut metagenome | biome: biome; isolation source: fecal sample | host: Bos grunniens | place: China: Xizang | collected 2019 | reverse complement strand
TAGAGGAAACAACTTGGTATCACATTTTCAACGGCAGACTTGTAGAGGGTGCTAACTCACAGGAACACGAACCCTTATACAAGGCGAGTGACATATACAAGGTGCTTGATAATGCCGATGTAGAGGAAGTAGTGCGGTGCAGAGATTGTGTAATGTGGGATGGTTCATTTACGCTGAACGGACGGAAGAAGTGTCTCAATATGACATTCTGCACAGACGGGGACTTCTATTGTTGGTGGGGGAGCAGAAGAGATGAATGATTACATTATCAGCCCTATGTGGTTTTACTTCTTAGATGTATTAGGGGAGTTGGAAATTACTCTCTGGATAATTGCTTTGATTTTCGGCATAACACTTTTAGTCTTGATTTGTTTCCAACTTGTAGAAATTAGTGATGCGTGGAAGGAAAGCGATGTAAAAGCGGCGAAAGCAAGGATAAAGAAATTGGTAAAACTTTCATCCATCCCTGTTATATGCCTTGTGGTCGCAATTCTCATTCCGTCAAAAGATACGATGTACGAAATGATGATAGCGAAGTATATCACGCACGAAAACCTGTCCATTTCCGTGGAAGCGGTAAAGAGTGCGGTGGACTATATCGTGGAAGCGTTTAAGGCGGTGAAGTGATGAGTAAATACATAGATGCAGATATGCTTGAAAAAGACGGATGGAATATGCAGAGAATCCGTCAAGTTTCTTCAACCGAAATGGTTTACGAAACGAAGAAACCAACAGATTTTCCCGTCGCCGATGTGGTAGAAGTGAAGCACGGAAGGTGGGTAGATATGTGGTTCTGTTCAAATTATTCGGGGTACGATTACGGAATGAACTGTTCCGTATGTGGGAAGCCAATGCACAGACAACTTGCAGAGAAGATGCCGCCGTTCTGTCCGAACTGTGGGGCATCAATGGACGAGGTGACGGAATGATTAAGTTAGACGATATACCGAAAGAAATGCGGCAGAAACGAAACGAGAGATGTGCTAAATGCAGTACACGGAAATGGTATGCGAAAAGGCTTGATTTCCATTTTGATTGGATTGATTGCCCGTATGATTGCCCAAACGATTATGAGCATTTAGAACGAGAGTTGGCGAAGATGGACGGAGAAGATTGCCGAACCTGCACGGAATGGGAAACCTGCCCGAACGGAAAGAGCGGTCACAGAAACGGAACATCAGTAGGTTATAGCATAGGCGAGTGCAAGGATTATAAACGAAAGGGTGAACAGAGATGGTAGGAACATATATACAAGTGCCGATCACGGCAGAAGAATACGGGAAGTTGACCTTCTTTGATAGCGATTATCTGCGGAAGCATAACTTCAAGGTATGTAGAGATCACTATCCTTCCCTTAAAGACTTGAACTATACGGGCAGCGAACCGATTAAAGACGGGGACAAATACTATGCGGAAGTCCACGTTTCCATCTGCGAGTATTGCCCGATAGCACAGAACTACAACCTTGAGGACGATGACTCGCCGTGCAGAGATTGTGAGGAAGTATGATACAGATCGATATGAAAAAGCCGGAGATCTGTGACAGATGCAGGTTCAGTTCTCCCGAAGAGTGGTATTGCTTTGCGGCAGAGCGGACGATCCGAAGGGTAGACAGACCGCTGCCGAAGTGGTGTCCGCTGATAGAAGTGAAAGAGGAAACCGATGGTAAGGATTAAGGCAACGTATACGATACACAGGAGAGACGATCCGACAGGTGAAAGGGTCGTAAAGATTGCGACTTGGTTCAAGAATAACGGAGCGCGAGTAAAACTTGAGCGATTAAAAACAAAGTACAGGATCGAGATAGACGAGGTCGCTTCGCTCGACTCCGTGATGAAGGTATTTGAGAAGGATGACAGGGAAACAGATAAAGTCGATAGCGGCGAACGATGGGATGACCCTTACTGAACTGTCAAGTCGGTTAGGGATATCCCGGCAGGCACTCTATAAGAGGCTGAACGGCGATATGAGATCCAGCAGCTTTATAGAGTGCTTAAAGGCGATGGGATACGAGTTGTATTACGGAAAGGACGGACGGGTGAAAAAGTTATGAGTCAGCCTGTGATATTTGGGATAGACGGCGCGCAGACGATGGCAGATGCCGAGATAACAGAGACCACGATAAGAATCCCGGAGATGGACTACACATACAAGTATGGCGCGGTGATGGGAGACTTCTTACTGGCAAGCAGAGACGGTCTTGAATTCGTCATTGCGGTCACCGTGGAATGCAACGGGAAGAAAGCGACAAGGGACGAGATGGTGAAAGCGTTATGCAGCTGATCGACAAACTCATATCCATTGGGGGCAAGGACGAACTGACGGATGCTTTTGAACTCGCAAGGGAACTGGAGCAGGAAGGTTCGTATCTTGGCGGCAAGATGGGGTCAAAGGATGTCAAGAGATTCTTTGACGATGACAATTTCAAGAAGGCACACGACTATAGCAAACAGATAAGGACAGCTGCTGCCCGGTATGTCAAGGAGTCGGGAGATGAGGAAGGGTTGCTTGTTTACAAGCGCACCCTTCTTTTTGATGCTCCGTACGACTTTGATTGTGCGTACAGGTATGCCGAGTGGGACAGACCGAAAGAGAAGCGGTTCTACGAGCCGAGGAGAAGGCAATTGCTTCCTGCCGCGCAGGCGATGCAGAGACTTGAAGAAAGAAAGATCCACAGGCTTTTGATGATGATGCCGCCGGGAGTCGGAAAGAGTACTCTTGCCATTGGCTTTATGGTGTGGAGTGGAATGCGTAACCCGGAACTTCCTATGTTAGGGGTCTCTCATAACAATGCGTTTTTAAGAGGCGTGTATGACGAACTTTTGAGGATGCTTGACCCGGACGGAGAGTACAAATGGCGCGAGATCTTCCCGGAAGTATTCATCTCCAACACGATGGCGAAGGATATGAGAATAGACCTCAACACAAATAAACGCTTCCAGACGTACCAGTTAAGTTCGCTGGGCAGCGGAAACGCAGGTAAAGTGCGTGCGAGAAATCTCCTCTATGCAGACGATATGGTAGACGGCATTGAGAGTGCTATGTCCATAGACCGAATGGACAAACTGTGGTCGTTATACAACACGGATGCCCGACAGAGAATGATCGGTGATTGCGCGGAACTCATCATACAGACCCCGTGGAGTCTCCACGATCCGATAGACAGGCTTGCTACGATGTTTGAGGAAGACGATGAGACCGAGATCATCAAGTTTCCTGCACTTGACGAGAATGACGAGTCCAACTTTGACTATCCGTATGGATTGGGATACACAACGCAGCAATTCCACGACCAAAGGGACATTATGGATGAAATGTCGTGGTCTGCATTGTATATGTGCCGTCCGATTGAAAGAGAAGGACAGTTATATCCTGCGGAAGAATTACAGAGATACTTCGAGCTGCCGGAGAGAGAACCCGATGTGGTGATGGCGGTCTGCGATACAAAGGAAACAGGTATGGACTACTGTGCTATGCCGATAGTCTACAAATACGGAGACCAGTACTACATAGAAAAATGGATCTGCGACAACGGCAACCCGGATGTGATTGAGGAGCGGATAGCGCGGATGCTGGTCGACCATAAGGTAAAAATAGCTAGATTTGAGTCCAACCGGGGCGGCACCCTGTTCGCCAAGGATGTGCAGGACAAGGTCAAGGCAATGGGTGGACAGACGAAGATCTCAACGAAGTGGAATCAAACTAATAAGGTCACGAGGATCATCACCCGTTCAGCGTGGATAAAGAGCCATTGCTTATTCAAGGACGAATCGTATTATGTGAAGGACAAGGAATACAGGACGGCAATGGAGCAGCTTTGTACTTATAACCGCACAGGGAAGGTCAAGCACGATGATGTGCCGGATGTTTTAGCAGACTTGGCTGACTATGTTGAAGGAATGGGCGTGGCAACGGTAAGTGTCGGGAAAAGGTTCTTCTAGTAATAAATAAAAGGTAATAATAAATAGAGGATAGAGATATACATACTTTCTTATTAACGGAAAGTATGTATATCTCTATCTCTTAACTGTAAAAAAATAGTAAGTTGTTGCTAACCGTTGACAATTGACGGGAATTCTTATATATGGCAATTAGGCACAACCTACTTTCTACCCTCTGCGGCGGTGGGGATAGACCGCCGCTCATCCCCTATGATTGATGTAAGAGAATACCCGGAAACGATTGCTGCTATCAATGCTGCGTTAAACAGTAAAGAGATAGCGGAAATAAAGATTGAACCGAAAGGCATTGCCGTAGTGGTAGTGCGAAGGACAGTAAAGAGCATAGAGAAGAAGTGATGCCGTGAACATAGGAACGGCTAAAGACCGAATAGAGGGGTCGCGAAGAACACGCGACCCTTTTCTTATGGAGTTTTAAATGAATGATTTAGCAAACTACGGAACATTCTTATACGGCAGGCTTCCCATCTATACCACGATAGACGAGTTTGACCCGAGCAGACCCGAAGAGATCATCGATGAGATCAACGAGAGTATGGCGATTCACGTTACGAACCTCATCGCGATGGAATATCTCTACTGGTATCGCAGAGGCGTAACGCCTATTTATCAAAAGACGAAGGAAGTGCGACCGGAAATAAACCATAAGGTCAATGAGGCGATCTACACGCAGATTGTGGACTTTAAGGATGGGTATTTCCTGCCGCAAAGCGCATTTTATATCTCCCGAAAGGAAGACGATGAGATCACCGAGAAGGTCAAGCAGCTGAACGAGTACTTATATGTCTCCGGCAAGCAGCAGGCTGATAACGAGATCGTTGATTGGTTTCACACCGTTGGCAAGGGAGACCTGTTCGTAGAGGCAAGTGATGACAAGGAAACGCCGTACAAAGCGTATTCAATCGATCCGAGGTCAGCGTATGTGGCGAAGAGTTTAAGACCGGGAAATCCTGTGTCGTACGGCGTTCACATCGTGACCCGGGGCGCGGAACTTCTCATCGATGTATGGGACAGACGGAATCTGTACCACTTGAGAGGCACGTACAAAGGCAGATTGGTCACTCCTACTCCCGACTATGTCTGCACCGCGACCAGCATCATCTCATACGAGCCGAATCTGCTGAACGCAGTACCCATTATCGAGTACCAGTACAACTCGATTGGTATGAGTGCTGCCGAGAGCGTTATTCCGCTGCTGGATGCCATCAATGATGTGCAGAGCGGAAGACTTGACTCTTTGGATCAGTTTGTACAGAGTCTGCTGATTTTCTACAACTGCGAACTGGGAACAGACGAAGACGGAAACGCCATCACCACGCAATACGTGAGAGAGGCTGGAGCGTTATTCCTCAAGTCAATCGGCGAAAACAAGGCTGATGTGAAGGAACTTTCCTCTGTCCTAGACCAAGCGCAGACACAGGTCTTGATAGATGACCTATATGGACAGGTCTTGAGGATCTGCGGAGTCCCCGACACCACGAAGGGTAGTTCGTCTTCAAGCGATACTGGTCTCGCGATCGAGTTGAGAGACGGCTGGCAGATTGCCGAGATGCACGCTAGAAACTGCGAAGATCTTTTCAAGAAGTCCAACAAGGAATTTGACAAGATCATCGTGTCTCTGTTGCGGAACAAGGGCATTTTAGATATCTCCCTCAACGATTTTGAACTGAACTTTATCCGAAACGAAGTACGAGGCGCGCAGAGCAAGGCACAGGCATTGAATACGATGCTTGCAAGCGGTCTGCATCCCGTCATCGCCCTGTCGAAGAGCGGACTTTCCGGCGATCCGATGAGCGATTACGAAGTCTCAAAGGGATATATGAGATTGAGATGGGGAGACCCGGATGCACCTGCCGAGCAGCCGAAAACGGAGATCGTAGAGGAAGACCACGACACGGACGGCGTAGGCGATGTTCTTTGATGAGTTAGACATCTTCCTAGATGGCTTTAGAAAGCGAGAAATCGTCCATAGCGAGGCGAAAACCCCAAAAGTGGACGAAGACATCATCGATGAGTTATTAGACCTGTATTTGCTCGCATATTACGAAGGCAGCAAGGATGCAGGAAGGGAACTGATGATAGATGTCGAGCCTTCTGTAGAAGCTGCGGAGAGAGCAATCAACAGACCAATAGCGGACAAGACCTTCCGGGAAAGAGTTGCCGCCTACTTGAATGGTGAAATGGGCGAAACGACAGGCACGCCTGCCGAAGCAATCGCGAGAGTAGCGGAAACGGACTCCGTGAGGATCTACAACGAAGCGAAGTTGGACACGGCTATGGAACTCGGCGCCGCGATAAAGACTTGGCACACGATGGAAGACAATCGCGTAAGAGATACCCACACCTTTTTAGAAGGTGTATCCGCTCCGATAGATGGGTATTTCTACACATACACAGGGGCAAAGGCACTAGCACCCGGACAATTCGGCGATGCTGCCGAGGATGTCGGATGCAGGTGCTGGTTAACAGTTAAGTGAATATTCGGGGATAGGGTCGCAACCGAAAAGCGGAAAGCCTTACCGCCTGCCCCGATTATCAAAATAAGGCGTTACTGAAAGGCGGTAACAATATGGAAACTTGGAAACCGATTAAAGGGTACGAAGGTCTTTATGAAGTCAGCGACCTTGGACGAGTAAAGGGATTAAGACGAAACAAAGTCCTAACGCCATTTAAAAGACATAACGGATATCTCGGCGTGCGGCTTTACAAAAGCGAAACTGACCAAAAGATATTCACAGTACATCGGTTAGTAGCATCGGCGTTTTGTGAGAACGCACAAGGCAAGTTATGTGTAAACCACATTAACGAAAACATTTTAGACAACAGAGCAGAAAACCTTGAATGGGTAACCAATCAAGAAAATATCACATACAAAGATACCCAAAAGAGAAAAGGAAGCAGTTTGAGCAAACGGCTTGAACTCACAAATCAAACGATTAGGGTAGCGCAGTATAGCGGTGACGGAACGCTAATAAATACATATCCGAGCATCAATAAATGCTCGGCAGAAACAAGAGTTCCGTATACGGCAATATACAAAGCCGTGAGAGATGGCAATGGAGCAGCTCACGGATACATATGGAAACGGATATAAATCACATTGATTTTATATGCAGACAGGGAAGTCTATAAAACGCAAATGGTGAAGGGAATCACATAAATCACGCGACAGACGGACAGGGAAGTCCAAAAAACGCAAGGAGAATTAAATGAGTGACGAGAAGAAACCCGAAGTGAAAGAAGAAGTCAAGACCCCAACTGTAGAGGACTTACAGAAGCAGATCGAAGCGTTGATGGCTGAAAACAACAGTTTGAAAGCCGATGCGGAGAAGGTAAAGAAGACCATCTCAAACGCAAACGCGGATGCTGCCGAATGGAAGACCAAATACAGAGCAACGCTTGACGAAGCAAAACGCAAAGAGGAAGAGCGCGCGGAAGCAGACGAAGCGATCCGGGCAGAGTTGAACGCACTCAAGGCAGAGAAACGAATCTCCGTGTATACGGCAAAGTTCCTTGAATGCGGATACGATGCACAGACCGCAGCATCTATGGCGATGAGCCTTCCCGAAGGGATCAGCGATGACTTCTTTGAAAAGCACAAGAGTTTCATCGAATCTCAAAAACAGTTAGCGAAAACGAACGCCATTAACAACCAATCTTCTATGAGCGTTGGCGAAACGCCTTCCGTGAAAAAGGAAGACGAGATGGATGCCAAGATCAAGAAGTGGTTCTATGGCAACTAAACAAGGAGATTAAACTATGGCAACTACGATGGCAGCACCTGTCAACAACAGTATTGATCTTGTTACCAAGTTTCTGCCGTACCTTGACGATGTCTACAAGAGAGGTGCGCTCTCTTCGGTACTTGATACCGCAAGCGACAGAGTCAACTGGATCGGCGCGCAGACCGCTAAAGTTTTCAAGGTAGATGTAGACGGTCTTGGTAACTACTCTAGAAACGCAGGTTTCGTCCCCGGATCTACGGACGGCACTTGGGAAACCCTCACGATTGAAAAAGATCGCGGTCGTTCCTTCAGCATCGACTATCTCGATGACGAGGAGTCCCTCGGAATGGCAATGGCTTCCACGCTCGGCGAATTCCTTCGCGTAGCGGTCAACCCCGAGATTGATGCTTACAGATTTGCTAAATATGCCGCAGGCGCAGGCACTACCGTTACTGGCACGCTTTCCAATAGCGATGACATCCCCGGTCTCATCAGCACCGCGCAGGCTGCAATGGACGATAAGGAAGTCCCGTATGAAGGCAGAATCCTGTTCGTCAATCCCACGATCTACGGCTATCTCAAGAACGACATCACGAGATATGTCGACAACGAAGCGACCGACATCAACAGAACTGTTGAGATGTATGACGGTATGAGAGTCATCCGCGTACCTTCCGCGAGATTCAACACCGTTTGCACGCTGGCAGCTCCGACCGATGCTTCTTCTACTGGCGGCTACACCGCAGCAGGTGTGGACATCAACTTTATGATCATCCATCCCTCTGCCGTGTTGCAGGTGATCAAGCATCAGATCCCGAGAGTCTTCTCCCCGGAAGTCAATCAGGAAGCAGATGCGTACAAGATCAATTTCCGCACCGTACACGATTGCTGGGTACTTGCTAACAAGACTTACGGCATTTACGTACACAAGAAGGCAAGCGCATCTACTGGCGCGTAATTGACCTATGAGATTGCTGATCGCGATACCGTGTATGGACACGGTAAGATATGAGTTTGCCGAAAGCCTTGCAAACCTTTGCAAGCACCTTTCCGAGGAAGGCGTTGACTACGAACTAAAGTGGCACGCGACCTCGATCATCTATCTCGCAAGAGAAGAGTTGGTGAATCACGCGGTCAACGAGGATTTCAGCCACATCCTGTGGTTGGACTCTGATATGGTCTTTAGTCCCGACATCTTTGACCTGCTGCGGAGTCTTCAGACGGACTTCGCAACAGGTTGCTATCGGACACGCAGACCGCCGTATTGCTTTGTAATGGAAAGAGTGGACGATCCCTCGTTAAGAGTGGATACTCTGCCGAAAGATCCGTTTGAAGTGGCGGCTTGCGGATTCGGGATGGTACTGATGACGAAGGAATGCGCGTACAAGATCCGCGCAAACTTCGGTTCGGTATTCACGCCCACACCTTCAAAAGGTGAAGACTACGCCTGCTGCAACAGGTGGCGTACGATGGGCGGCAAGATCATTGCCCATCCCGATGCGATTGCAGACCATATTACTTATGTGAGGTTGCGGTGTGATGATCCACACTTTTTAGTGGATTACAAGGAGAAGAGATGAGCGAAAGAATCAACCCGGACGGCAGCGTTTCCGTAGGAATCCTTGAGGATATGATGCCTGCAAAGGTAGAACCCGAGGAAGTAAAGGAAGAGCCTGCTGAAAAGCCTAAAAAGAAGGCAACCAAGAAAAAGTAACCATCGAGGTACGCTATGACAGATGCAGAAAAAATCACATATGTAAAGGTCTTCGCAAGCGATGACAGTTTGGCTGACGATCTCGTCTTGGCGTACCTCGCTGATGCGAAGGCGGCGATTCTGCGAAGAAGATACCCCTTCGGCATTCCATACGATGCCGATGTTGAACCCATCTATGAAATGTTACAGGTAAAACTGGCGGCAAGGTACATCTTCCGTATCGGCAGCGAAGGCGAGACCGAACACAGGGAAGACTCTGTGCAGCGTGTCTACGGCTCGGCTAACGATGAAGATCTTTTGATGGAGATAACGCCTTACGCGAAACTGATGTAATGAGAACACTTCGGCGAAACAAAAGAACTATCCACTATGCCGTCTTTGACAAGGTCACGGCGGTAACCGATTCCAACGGACTCCACACAGGTGAGTATGAGCCGTCCTACGGAACTATCACCGAAGCCAAGATGTATGTGTCTCCGGCAACGAGGAAATCAACGCTTGAGATGTTTGGCATCAATGGTTCGTTTGACAAGATCTTGATTACGGACGATATGTCGTGTCCCATCACGGACACCTCGATCATATGGCTTAATGCTCCGACCACAAGTCCGAACGACTATGTCGTTGTGAGAGTGGCGAAGTCATTGAACCATATCACCTATGCGGTTACGCAGGTGGACAACGAATCGGGAGAGGTAACGCCGACACCGAACAACAATGGCTAAACTTATCACCTGCGACATCTTTGACATCCCTTCTGTAGTGAGAGCTGCCAAAGAGGTTGCGGATTTAAGCAAGTGGATAGAAAAGAAATCGGACGAACTGTGCCGGAGATTGGCTGAACTGGGCAAGGATGTCGCGGTCACGGCGTATGCAGATGCAGGTGCTGAAGGCAATGACGATGTCGATGTCACAACGGTCAAGGAAGGCGAGTACTACATTGTCCGGGCGTTTGGTAGCCAAGTCTACTTCGTGGAATTCGGTGCAGGAGTGACGGCAGGCGAGAACTATGACACATCCGTCATCGAACCGCCTGTCGACATCACGCCGAAGTCGTGGAGCAGCACCAAAGGAACAGGCGAATTCGCAAGATCCAAGGAAGGCTACTGGCACTACAAGGGAACGAGATACTCACAGGTCGTACCGAGAAAAGGTATGTATCTTGCCGCAAAGGAAATAGAAGCCAACATCGAAAGGGTGGCAAACGAGGTATTCCGAAATGATTGATATTGAAAACTTGATAGTGGACAAAGTCAATACTGCGGTATCCTCGCTGCTGACAACATATCCGAAGATGAAGGTCATTTCCGAATACGTGGAGATGGCAACGGAATTCCCATTGATCAGCGTTGTCCAAACGGACAACTACACTCACCGGGAATCACAGGACACAGACCTTCTTGAACACGAAGCGAATGTGACCTTCGATGTCAATGTCTTCACTACAGGCAAGAATAAAAAATCAGCTGCAAAGACCATCGCCAACACAGTTGACGAGGAAATGCAGAAAAACCTGTTTACTAGAATCTACTTCTCGCAGATTCCTAACGTAGACAGGTCAGTTTATAGGATCGTTATGCGGTACACGGCGGTCGTAGCCGAAGGAGTCACCGAAGGTAATACGACAACTTACCAAATGTACCGAAGATAAGGAGAATAACATATGGCAGTTGGTAATAGTACTTTAGGCGTGACCATCAGTTATGCCGTAGAGGGATCTAGTGGGACTCGTCCCACGGTCGCATCTGCCTACACCAAGATCCCCGGCGCGAAGAGCATTCCGGGAATCGGTGAAGAGGCAAGCGCGATCGATGTCACTCCGCTTGAGGAACTGAACTTTAGACAGTATGTCGCAGGTCTCAAGGACACGGGCGGCAACTTGGCTATCGTCTGCAACAACACCGATGCGTTCCAGACCGCGTGGACTACTTTGGTCTCCGCTTACGCGACCGGGCAGGCAGCATCCAAGGATACTTGGTTCTGCATCCAGCACCCCTCTCTCGCAAAGGCGTTCTACTTCACGGGCGAACCCGTTGCTCTCGGCTTCACCGCTACTGGCGTAAACGAAGCGATGGATGCTACGGCGAACATTATCGCAGGCAAGGTTCTCGGTTGGGAAGCCAAGCCGACCAGCGGATCTTAATGAGTGTTTAAGAAGGAGAAGAGAAGATGGTTGATCCTATTATTTTAAGAGATACCGAGAACGAGAAAGAGTACAAACTTGAATTCGACAAGGAAAGCGTAAAGTGGGCAGAGAGCAAAGGCTTCAACATTGAAGATCTTGCGAAGTACCCGATGAGCAAGACGGAAGAATTGTTCTACTATGCATTCCGCAAGAATCACAAGAATGTCTCTCTTGAAAGAGCGCAGCACCTTTTGGAAGGAATCGGAACGATCTCCGAGGAATTTATGAAGAGGCTCATCGAATTATACTCCGAGCCGTTCTCTGCGTTCAATAGCGAAGAAGAAGGTGAACAGACCCCTTTCGTCAAAGTGGAACTATAGCAAAGGTTCTAGACGAACAGTTTCCGAGATACCTTTTGGCAGGTATGTCTCCCGAGGAGTACTGGAACGGTTCTGCCGAACTCACCAAGGCTTACGAGCAGGCATACAAACTAAAATTGGAAGAACGGAACTACGAGTTTTGGCTGCAAGGGTTGTACTTTTATCACGCGATACGTACAACCCTTCACAATATGTTCTCAAACGATCCCCCGGTCGAATATATGAGCGAACCCTTGAAGATCTTCCAAACGGCAGAGGAAAGGGAAAAGGAGCGGCTTGAGAAGGAGGCAGCTGAACTTGAAGCAACCCTCAACGCATTTGCGGAAAGAGTAAACAAACGCAATGAACGGAACAGTTGAAGTAGCAATTGGCGTAAGAGCCTCACAAGCGGTAACGACAGTAATAGACCTTTCAAAGAAACTGAATGGTCTAGTTGCCTCTGCCGGAAACGCTGCCAAGTCAATCTACAATTTAAGCAAGACCCTTGTGCAGGCTTCTCTTGGTACAGGGAAGTTTGCTGGTGGTCTTTCAAAGATATTAGATGCGTTCAAACGCATCGTGTTCTATCGTGCGATCCGGCGTGCGATTAGAGAGATCACGCAGGCATTCAAAGACGGCGTGAACAATCTGTACGAATACTCCACCGCCATCGGGAATGTCGATGCAGCGCGTGCGGTTAGCACGATGAATGAACTCGCGACCGCAGGTTTATATATCAAGAATTCTTTGGGTGCCGCCGTTATGCCCATCTTGCAGGCACTCGTGCCTGTGGTGAATGCGGTGGCAGATGCCTTTGCCACGGCTGCAAATGCGGTGAATATGTTCTTCCACGCCCTCAAAGGCGAAGGAACGTTCACCAAAGCCAAGAAATACATAACCGACTATGACACCGGGTTGAAGAAGGCAACAGGATCAGCGAAAGAACTGAAGAAGCAGGTCTTCGGCTTTGATGAACTGAACATCTTCAATGCTCCGTCTTCCGGCGGTGGCGGCGGTGGAAGCGCGCTTGACTATTCGCAGATGTTTGAGGAAGCGGACATTTCCGACTTTATGACCAACCTCAAACAGATGATGGACGAAGGCGAGTGGGAGCAGGTCGGCGCGATGGTAGCGGCGAGATTGAATGAGATCGTTGCGAACTTCGATGCTGCCGGATTCGGTTCAAAACTCGGCAAGAAGTTACAACACGGGTTGAGCATCGCGGTCGGCTTTATGAAGAACTTTGACTTCACGAATGCAGGCGCGAAGGTTGCAGCTGCGCTGAACGGTCTGTTCTACGAAGTCCACTTTGAGGATATCGGAACGTTCCTCGCGGAAAAACTAACGGCGGTCATCGACTTTGCAATCGGATTCATTTCCGAATTTGATTTCGGTTATGCAGGTGAGTCCATTAAAAAGGTGATCGTAGGGTTCTTTGACGGACTTGCCGATTGGCTTTTGGAAGTGGATTGGGAGTCCTTCGGGAATACGTTCTTCCAGCAGGTCTACGACTTCGTAACTGGGATAGACATCGGCTCGATATTTGCTTCGTTCTTCAACTTGGTCGGCATAGCGTTTGGTTCTGCCTTGCAGTTGTTCAAAGGCGTTATGGATGGCATATACGAAAAGGTCTCCGGGTACTTCCATAAGAAGACGGAAGAATGCGGCGGCAATGCAATTCTCGGATTCCTTAAAGGCGTGCTAGATGCACTTATAGGAATTGCAGCTTGGATCTACGACAACGTATTCACTCCATTTGTCAACGGAATCTTGAGCGCATTTGGAATCTCAAATGGATTCTCCGTTCCGTTTAAAGATATCGGAGACACCATCATTATGAGTTTCTTGGATGGTCTCGTTGTTGCGTGGAAGAAGGTATCCGAATGGGTCACAAAGGTGGCAAGAGGAATCAAGGAAACCTTCAAGGCGATCATCGAAGGTATAAGGAACTTCAAGCCGGAAAGCAGCAGGTCTCTCGACTTCCACGTGAACACAGGCTATTACGCCGAGGGCGGTCAGCCGCCACAGGGATCTCTGTTTTGGGCAGGCGAGTCCGGGGCAGAATTGGTCGGGCAGGTTGGTGGAAGGACTACGGTCACGACCCACGACCAGTTCTCCGAAGGAATGGCTAACATTATGGACAACACCAACTCGGTGATTATGCAGGCGGCACAGGCTTTAATCCAAGCGGTACAGGGCATCCCCGTTCCGTCCGTAGTGATAGGGGACAGGGACATTGTAAATGCGTATGACCGAGGGAAGACATTAGCAGGAACGGCATTGGTGGAGTAAATG
>JAEIGA010010288.1_pt1 | contig 14177 bp, 13 predicted proteins | sample 9270691 | NCBI WGS metagenome assembly JAEIGA01 (sample SAMN17057246, study PRJNA624740) | gut metagenome | biome: biome; isolation source: fecal sample | host: Bos grunniens | place: China: Xizang | collected 2019 | reverse complement strand
CGTTCTGTTGCGCGCGATATTGCGAAAAAATATGGTGCACTTGCCACAGTTGACATGATACGTCGCACATCTGCAAACGGTTTTGATATAAAAGATGCCGTAAAACTTGATTTTTTGGAAAATCTGTTTAATAATAGTGGCAGTTTTGGTGAAAACCTAAAACCGGTGGATTTTGGACTGGGGGACATTCCGGTTCTGAATCTTGCCTGCAAGGACGCTGAATTTTATAAAAACGGTGGCTTTGTGAAAACGGATGCAAAGAACGGTATGTATCGTGTATACAGTGATGATAATTTCATCGGCATTGGCGCGGTAACAGATGGCGTTCTGCATCCCAAACGAACAATTTAAAATAAAAAGGAAAATATAATGTCCGTAACAAAAGCAAAAAAGTCTGAATTGATTCAGGCATATAAAGTATCTGAAAAAGATAACGGCGGTTCTGTTGAATCTCAGGTTGCTGTTTTAACTGAACGTATTCGCAACTTAACAGAACATATGAAGGCAAACCACAAAGACAACCATTCAAAACGTGGTCTGTTGATGATGGTTAATCGTCGTAAAAAATTGTTGGCCTATATCAAGAAACGTAATGCATCTGATTACGAAGCCTTGATTAAGAAATTAGGTCTGCGTAAATAATATAAAAACACCGGCAAATGCCGGTGTTTTTATTTCTGAATTTTTTTTCTGAACGGGCAAAATTCTGCTGCGGCGCAAATTTCACAGTTTGGTTTTACTGCCTTGCAAACATAACGTCCATGCAGAACCATAACGTGATTAACAACCGGATGATATTCGCGCGGAATTTTCTTTAATAATTTTGTCTCAACCTTTTCTGGTGTGTTGTCGGAATCACTAACCCAACCATATCTGTGTGCATTGCGAAAAACATGAGTGTCCACACCAATATTCGGTGCGCCCCATAAAACATTGCAAACAACATTAGCCGTCTTTTGACCAATTCCCGGCAATTTCATCAATTCATCACGATTGTGATATTTTTCTGGGAAAGTATCTGTAATATTTTCCGCCGCCAGAATTTCGGCCAACGCGATAATATTTTTTGCCTTGTTATTAAAGAAAGAAATAACGCGTATATGTTCTTTCAGTCCATCAATCCCCAGGTTTAACATTTTTTGTGGTGTTGGTGCCACGCGAAATAATTCAGGTGTAACTTCGTTCACTTTTTTATCAGTCGCCTGGGCAGATAAAATCACCGCCACTGCAAAATTAAATTCATTTGTATGATACAGTTCCGACCGAATTGTCATATCAACGGTCGGTATAACTGCATCAAAATATTGTGCCGGTGTCATTATTTTAATTTCTGTAATTGTTGCAATGCCAGTTTTTCAATAATCTGTTTATTTTGTTTCAAGATTTCCAGATTTTGTGCCTTTACAACACGAAAACTGTCCAGTACTGCGAACTGTTCGTTATCCAAATACAATTTGTGTGAACACCAACTAGAAGAACAACATTCGCGCGGACATACTCGCAGTTCATTTTGTTCACATTTGTATCTATCGTATTTTTCTGGGTAAAAATATTTTCTACAATAATATTTTGCCATAACTTACTCCTTTATGCCTTGTTAACAGAAATGCTGAATGAATACCCTTCGATGTCTTGGTTGTATTCACCATCACCTGTCATCATTTCAACAATTAACGCATCGCGCATAATGCGTTTTTTATGCTGTTCGATTGCGATTGCCAATGCCGGGTCGGCACAGTATGTCATAACGATGCGGTCTGATACATCTAATCCCGCTGCCTTGCGCGTATCTTGGATAAAGCGCAATGCATCATTTGCCAAACCTTCGGCAATCAGATCAGAATTAACCTCTGTATCCAGAACGACCACTGCCGTATTATCTGGCAATGCCGCACCTGTAACACCATCACGCACAGTCAGACGCATTTCAAATTCATCTGAATTTAATTCATGTCCTGCGGTCAATAATTTATCACCCGCAACTTGATAATCACCGCGTTTTACCGCCGGGATAATATCACGCAATGCACCACCCAGACGCGCACCAATCTTTGGTGTAATCAGATAAACAAAACTGTCTGCCACATCATCAAATGTTTCATTAAACGCAACAGATTTTACATTTAATTCATCTTTGATAATGTCGGCATATTCCGGCATATTTGCACCCGCCACCGTCAGTGAATTTAACGGCAAACGATTACGCAGTTTATATTGTTCGCGCAACTGTTTTCCAACAGATACAATTGATTGTACGCGACGCATATCATCTACGATTTTTGTATCAACTGTGCCTGCTGATGGGAATTGTGTTAAATGAACAGATTCCCCACCTGTCAGATTTCTGAAAATATATTCTGCGACAAATGGTGCAAATGGCGCAATTACGCGACAGAACTTTACCAACACGGTATACAGTGTATCAAACGCTGCCTGTTCTTCGTCCCAGAAACGTGCACGACCACGTCTGATATACCAGTTGTTCAGGATGTCCAAGAATCTAACAAATTCTTTAATTGCCACATCTGGTTTATATTCATTCAGTGAATTTGTTACCGCTGCAATCAAAACGTCTAATTCTGCCAAGATATATTTATCCAACGCAGTTGCACCTTCTGTAATTTCATGTGCAACAACATTACCTGCGTTCGCATATAATGTAAAGAAGTGATACGCATTCCACAGCGGTGTCTGAATTGTTTTTGTTGATTCAACGAAAACCTTGCCTTCTTTATCAACAGGAACCGGTTCTGCCTTCATAAAATTAGAACCCAAGATATACAAACGCACTGCATCTGCGCCATATTGTTCAATTTGTTCGCTTGGGTCAACAAAGTTGCGCAATGATTTCGAGAATTTTTTCTTATTCTCGTCCACAACCATACCATTTGCAGAAACGCATTTAAATGCAGGTTTATCAAACAACGCCGTTGCCAACACCATCAGCGCATAGAACCAACCACGTGTCTGGTCCTGACCTTCGATAATATAATCGGCCGGGAATGTCGCCGCAAAGCGTTCTGCATTTTCAAACGGATAGTGCAGTGATGCCCATGGCATAGAACCTGATTCTACCCAACAATCCAAAACGTCTGGAATACGCGTCCACCCATCTTTTTCCAGTTTATCTAATGTCGGACGATGCAGGTCTGCAACCTCAACCCCAAAGAATTCTTCTAATTCTGCGATTGAACCAAATATTTTGAATTCGCCATCTTTTTCCCAGATTGGCAATGGCATCCCCCAGAAACGATTTCGTGAAATTGACCATGGACGTGCATTTTCAATCCATGAACGGAAACGTTCACCTGCACTGGTCCAGTTGACCAACGCATTATTTGCAATCAGTTTATCTTTAATCTTTGGCACATCGATATACCAAGAATCTGTCGCGCGATAAATCAGTTTTTCCTTACTGCGGTCGCCAAATGGATATGAATGTTTATATTGTTCTTTTTTAACCAGTCGTCCATTTGATTTCAGCCATTCTAAAATCCCAGGTGTTGCCGCAAAGATATTTTGCCCTGCAAAATCCACAACTGTTTCATCAAAATTTCCATAACTGTCCACATTTAACAATACTGGGAATTTTGCATCAATATTTTTTGCCGCCCAAAAGTCATCGGCACCATACGCAGGTGCAATATGAACAATACCTGTACCATCACCATCGGAAACATAGTCTGCCGGAATTACCTGGAATAATAAATCAGACTGACCTGCATAATATGGGAACAACGGCGCATAGTGCATACCCACCAAATCAGAACCTTTTACGCGTCCAATTTCGGTTGCGTTTGCAAATTGTTTTTCATATGCCTTTAAACGCGATGCTGCAATAACATAAATTGCACCGTCGCTATCTTGCATACGCAGGTATTCCATGTTTGGATTAACTGCCAATGCCGAATTTGCCGGCAATGTCCATGGTGTTGTTGTCCATGCAATCGCGCGGTCGCCGTTTTCTAATTCAAACCAAACGGTTACTGCATCATCAACAATTTCGCGATAATCACTGGATGCTTCGGAATTTGATACAACTGTCCCATTGACCCAGTCAAATGGATTTACGCTGTAATCTTTATACAACAATCCTTTTTCATACAGTGATTTTAATGTCCACAGCATAGATTCCATATAGTTTTTATTCATGGTCTTATAACCATATTCATCACCAATATCAACCCATCTACCCATGCGTGTAATAAAACGATTCCATTCATTTGTATATGTCATAACGTCTGTGCGACACATATCACAGAATGCATTGATGCCGTCTGTTGCGACAATATCTTTGGCAGCGCGGCCTTGTTTTTTTTCAACAGAATTTTCTGCGGGCAACCCATGACAATCCCATCCTAATTCACGGCGAACAAATTTTCCGTTCATTGTCTGGAAACGAGAAATCATATCTTTTACAACAGATACCCCTAAATGCCCCCAGTGCGGCTTACCATTTGCAAAGGGCGGACCATCAAAGAAACTGAACGGGTGTCCTTGTTTTGTTTGTTCCAAAGACTTATGAAAAGTGTTATTTTCACGCCAGTATTCTAACACCTGTTGTTCCAACGCAGGAAAATCTGCACGTGGGTCTGTTTTTGGGTATGCCATATTTTTACTCCGTCTTTATATTAAAAAAAGGGCGCCCATGCGCCCCAGCCACCGCCAAAGCGCAGTGTCCATTATTTAATAATAATTATTGTTGTTAATTTCATCACTTCCCCAGAATACAACGTATAAAACAAAAATGCAAGTATTGAATACAGTATAAAAATTACTTGACGAAATGGCATAAGTATCCTATAAATTCCCCCGGAAATAGAACTAAGCAACAGGGGAATCCTATGTCAATGACAGTGAAAGATGTTTTTACAACAATTAACAGCGCGCACCAGATAAAGAAATGGCCGGGCGAATATCGTGTATTTTCGAAAAAGAATACGGTTTTTATTTATTGTGATGAATCTGGTCTGCCAAAATGTTTTGTTTATGAAACAAATGGTTTTCAGCATCCATTAACTGACGCAGAATCACGCATTATTAATTTTTTGCTAAAAGGTCGCTACACATTATTATGCCAAGAAGCGCAACGCGCCATGGCAGTTGCACATGTGAAATAAAAAATCCGGCATTTGCCGGTTTTTTTATGCCTTAATCTTACGCAAGACAACCATAATCCCTGCCGGTGTCATGCCAGGTATTCTGGACAAACTGGCGATGTTTTCTGGACGCGCAGCGGTTAATTTTTCAATCAGTTCATTGGTCAATCCTGGCAAACCAGTGTACACAAAATCTGTTGGAATTTTTAATTCTGCATCACGTTTGTATGCGGCAATTTCACGTTCGTTGCGTGCGATATATCCTGCATAGAATTTGTCATTTTCTGCGATTTTTTCAGCACGTTTAGCAAACTTTTTATCAAAATCCGATTGGGAAATTAATCCTAGGTTTACACCGATTGGCCCCAGTCGTGCAATTGCATTGTCTGCGCGCAGCGACAGACGATATTCTGCGCGTGATGTAAACATTCGGTATGGTTCATCAACCCCCAGTGTTGTTATATCGTCAATCAAAACACCAATCATAGAATTTGTTCTATCTATTTTTAATTCGTCCAACCCCATTGCATATGCTGCGGCATTTGCACCTGCAATCAAACCCTGGGCGGCAGCTTCCTCATATCCCGATGTGCCGTTAATTTGTCCCGCAAAGAACATATGCGGAATATCTTTGCTTTGCAGTTTATCATTCAGTGCACGCGCATCAATTGCATCGTATTCAATTGCGTATCCGTAACGCACGATTTCTGCATTTTCCAGACCTGGGATTGTATGAATCCATTTGTCTTGAACATCGCTGCCAAAACTGGTTGAAATCCCATTTGGATAAATTAAATCGCTGTTCCATCCTTCTGGTTCCAAGAATACATGATGTGATGTATGTTCTGGAAAGCGCATAACCTTGTCTTCCAAACTGGGGCAATAACGTGGACCAGTTCCCACAATATCACCATTATACATTGGTGCATCTTTGATATTTTCGCGAATAACATTATGTGTGTGTTCTGTTGTGTGTGTAATATAGCAAACAGAATCATAATTGTTATTTTCATCCCCGTTACTGAACCAATCATGTGGATTATCGCCTGGCTGAATTTCGCAAACTGAAAAATCAATGGATTCGCGTTTTATACGTGCAGGTGTTCCTGTTTTTAATCGCAGTAATTTAAACCCTGCTGCTGATAAAACGGCAGAAATATTTTTGTCCGCCTCTTGATATGTGCCGTCATCTTGCAAACGCCCTGATGAGATTTTTTCTGCGCCACGTGTAACTACGCCTTGCAGAAAAGTACCTGTTGTCAGAATAATTGCGCGTGCCTGGTATTTAGCATTAACGATTGCATTATTAACATCCAAATCTTCAACTGCTTCAAATATTAAATCCAGGTTTTTATATTCGCTCAAAATATCAACAATTGCATCATGATACAGATTACGGTCAATTTGTGCGCGCAGTGCCTGGGTTGCTGCGCCATGTGTTGCATTCAGTGTGCGCCAGTGAATGCCGGCCCGATCGGCTGCCCGTGGCATGACGCCACCAAACGCATCCATTTCAGCCACCATTTGTGATTTACCGGGCCCACCAATACTGGGGTTGCACGACAGTGCCCCTAAATCAGACAATGCCTGGGTTAACAACAGTGTTTTTGCGCCACGTCGTGCGGATGCAGCCGCGGCTTCAACCCCGGCGTGCCCTCCCCCGATAACAATCACATCATATTTTTGCATTTTCTTAGAAGCGTCCCATACCGCCATTTACATGTAATGTTTGTCCATTGATATACGATGCCTCATCAGATGCTAAGAACACACATGCGTTCGCAATATCTTCTGGTTCGCCAAATCGTCCGGCTGGAATCTGGGCCAGATATGTTTTCTTTAAATCTTCTGGCAAAACGTCAGTCATTGGTGTTTTGATAAATCCTGGTGCAATTGCATTTGCAGTGATTCCGCGTGATGCAACCTCGGCTGCGATTGATTTAGTCATTGCAATCATGCCACCTTTTGATGCGGCATAGTTTGCCTGACCTGGTCCACCGATTGTACCAATAATTGACGCCATATTGATAATACGTCCAAAACGATTTTTCATCATTGGCATAATTGCTGCACGGCACATTTTAAAGCATGAACGCAGATTTGTATTAATAACTTCGTCAAATTGTTCATCTGTCATGCGCATCAGCAGTGTATCACGTGTGATACCAGCATTGTTAATCAAGATATCAATTTTACCTGCTTTTTCTATTGTATCCATAATTAATTCAACGGCTGCCCCCTCTTGGGCCAGGTCGGCTGGAATCTTGATATATTCATCACCAAATTCCGCATCCATTTTTGCGGTATTACGACCTGAAACAACAACTGTTGCGCCGGCCTGTTTCATTTTTTTTGCAATTTCTGCCCCGATACCACCTGTTGCGCCTGTAATCAGTGCGACTTTACCTGTTAAATCAAACATAATTATATCTCCAATTTTTTTGCGGTTATCTTATCTGTTATACGTGAACACAGTCCGGTCAATACATTGCCTGGTCCAACTTCTATCATTTCAGTAATGCCCATTTCTGCCATATTCAGAACACTTTCGCGCCAACGTACACCATGTGTAATTTGATACACTAATGCTTCTTTTATTTCATCTATATCAGTCAGTGGTGCACATGTCTTGTTTGAAATTAATGGCACACATGGCGTATTAAATTTCACAGATTCTATTGCAGTTCGCATTTCTTCTGCTGCGGGTTCTTGAATACGACAATGAACAGGCACAGACAGTGCTAATGGCATTGCGCGTTTTGCGCCACGTTCTTTGGCGATTTCCATTGTTCGTTCAACGATTTCACGTGCGCCCGAAATTACAACCTGACCTGGTGAATTATCATTTGCAACATCACAATCTGTATCATTGCAAATTTCACGTACGGCATCAATATCTAAACCCAATAATACGGCGGTCAACCCTTGGCCCACCGGTACGGCATGTTGCATGGCGTTCCCACGTGCACGTAATAATTTTGCCGCGTCCCCCACAGACAGTGCACCCGCTGCGCACAATGCTGTATATTCACCCAACGAATGTCCTGCGACAAATTCCGGCAGTTTTGCACCCGATGCGCGCAGCATCGCAATAGATGTTGCCATAATTGCCGGTTGCACATTTGCCGTCAGTGTTAATTCTTCTGCTGGGCCATTAAAAATAATATCCGATAATTTTTGCCCCAGTGCCGCATCCACTTCATCAAAGACCGCGCGTGCATCCGCATTGTTTTCATATAATTCACGTCCCATACCGACACTTTGTGCGCCCTGACCTGGGAATACAAATATTGATGACATGTTTTGCCTTTTGTTAAATCTTAATGGCATTATACTTTGCGAATACTAAATTCGCAACCGCAATAATTCTGACGATAGAAATCAGATTCGCGGTTAATTTGCACACGTAAATTTTCATCCCATTTAATTGGTGTGTATGTTATATCGCCGCATACAGATTCTGCGGCCGTGTCAACCTGTGATTGGCTTTTGTGTCGTGATACCCCCAGAACACTACCAATTGCATTATATCCGTTTTCACGTGCGAATTGTACAGCGCGCCGAAATCTATATGCAAAGCAGACCGAACACCGTGCGCCACGTTCTGGTTCCGTCTCTAATCCCTGAACTGCTGCGCGCCATGCATCATGGTCATATTCTAATACCGCGTACTTTGCACCAACGCTTTCACAGTATTTAATCTGTTCACGCATACGTTTACTATATTCTGATTCTGGGAAAATATTTGGGTTATAAAATAAAACAATAAAATCTGAAACGTTTGGAATTAATCCATCGGCCAGTTGTCGAATTGCGCCCGCACTGCACGGTGCACAACACGACAACAAAACCAATTTTAAATTATTATCTGACATGTTGTAATAATTCTGTCAACATAACAGGCAACTTGCCAGTTTTTTCTGGGTATATTTGATTCAGATTTGTATCAACAACAATATCGCTATTTTTGTTTAATTTTTTCCACGACTGTGTTGCCTCTGTTGAAATATCTCTTTTACCACTCCATTTATTCAAAGAAACAATGTCGTGTGACGAAGAATGTGTTTTAATTGCAGGTGCGTTTAAATCCTCTTCGTGTGTAACTGCTGGTGACAATTTTACATTTGGGTTTTCTTTTTTGATTTCACCAACAGTTGAAATTTTATCAGCCATGTAAAAATCACGTACGGTTCTGTTTAATGTTTTTTCTGCAAAACCTGTTCTGGTGTTATACATTTCATCAGTAATTGAAATCTGTACAGAATATATACTGCAAATATTGTGAAAGTGCTGAACAATCTTTTTTATGCTTTCTATATCTGAAACAGCAGCATTTATCTGCATTTTATTACCATTTAAACGAACTGAACATACTTTTCTTTGTTCAAATTTATCTGTATTTAATCTATCTAACATAATTATATCCTTTATATTTGGCGGCACATAATAGCACAAGTTTTATTTGCTGCAACCATAAAAATTATTTGATTTTCTGTTTTGTCCCAGACAATACCATTTTGTTACAGAAATTTCTGTGTTTTAACCACGTGTTGTATATGGGGATAATCTTTGTGTGTGGTATGTTAATATCATTAACAGAATGTGTGCCTGCATTTGCAAAGAATGCCAGTCCCAGCAGGTGTTTTTTATCTCCTGGGATCAGGTTTGTCTGCTTAGATGTATTCAAATTAAAATCCTTAATTCAATTTGTATTCTGTTCCAACTTCTGCATCCGTCCCCAGGTCGATGATTTCATTACCATTGTCGCCCTGCCCCAGTTCTGCTGCGCTGCACATCATGCCAAATGATTCAACGCCTGCAACGGTGCGTTGTGCCATTGGTTTTTTTGCGCCTGGTAATTTACATCCCACTGGTGCCAACACGCCACGCAGACCAACATATACATTTGGTGCGCCACATACAATCTGAATGTTTTCCACACCGTTGTTAACGGTCAAGATATGTAAATCTTCGCGCGTTGGATGATTGTTTACCTCGACAATTTCTGCAATGATTGGTTTTGGTGCGTTGTCTTCTTTTTTCGGTGCGTATTTTTCACTCAGTCGTGCAACTGTTTCGTCATCAATACGATTAAACAGATTTTCTGGCACTGTAAATTCTGCATTGTCGCTAATGCGATATTCAAATTTTTCTGGCCATGATAAATCTTGTTTATTTGCAAAAATATTCTGCATCTTTTCCGCTGCTGCTGGGATAAACGGTGCAGACACGCGCGCATATAAATCAATTAACTGGAAACAGTTATTTAACACCGCGCCTGCCGTGTTTATGTCACCGTTTTTAACCAACGCCCATGGTTCCATTTTTGTCATATATTCATTGCCAATCGCATACAACCCGCGTAGCGCCGCAATCGCATTGCGAAATTCGCACGCATCCAACGCAGATGTCAGTTCAGATAACTTTTCATTAATCTGTGATTCTAAATCTGCGTCTGTTGCACCCGCGGCAGGTACGTTATTGCCAAAGTTTTTCGCAGTCAGTTTACATACGCGTGATACAAAATTTCCCAACATGCCGTTCAGGTCTTTGTTAACAATATCTGCAAATCGTGCAATGGTAAAATCATTATCGTCTGTTTCCGGTGCGCTTGCTAACAACGCATAACGCCATGCGTCCGCCGGTGCTTCTTCGATTGCACTGTCCAGGAATATACCACGTTTTTGTGATTTAGAGAATTTACCACCTTCGAAATTTAGGAAGTTCATTCCCTTTAACATATCGACTGTTTTCCAGTTATCATTCATTGCCAACTGTTGTTCTGGGAAGAATACAGAATGGAATTTAACATTATCTTTGCCCATAAATTGTGCATAGTATGCATCTGGGTTTTTCCACCATGTTGCCCAATCTTTATTTGCCTCTTGTGAAATTGAAACGTATCCCCATGGTGCATCAAACCAAACATAGAAAACCTTGTGTTCATATCCTGGCTTGTTTACCGGTATTCCCCATGGTAAATCACGTGTAATTGACGTGTCGTGCAGACCTTCGTTTGCCCAACCACGTGCAATCGCAGCAGCGGATTTAGACCATTTTGGCGCATGTTCTGCCAACCATTCCTTCCATCTATTTTCAATCTTAGACGCCAAAAAGAACAGATTTTTTGTTGGTCGCATTTCAATTTTATCGCTGCCTGAAATTGTGCTGCATGGGTTAATCAGTTCTGTTGCCTCGTACGTTGCGCTGCACTTATCACATTGGTCACCACGTGCACCATCGAATCCACACTTTGGGCATGTACCAACTAATTGGCGGTCTGCCAAGAACATATTATCATCAACCGAGAATGGCTGAATTGTTTCACGTTCTTCAATCAGTCCCTGTTCATCCAGTCGTGAAAACAATTCATGAATTAATTTTTCTTGTTTATCTGTATGTGTGCGACCGTACAAATCAAACGACAGGTTAAAATCACGAACTGCACGTAAATGTTTTTCATAGTATTTATTATTGTATTCAATAACTGGCAAACCTTCGGCGGCGGCACCAACAACAGCGGGTGTTCCATGTTCATCTGCGCCACATACAAACAAAACATCACGCCCCATTGCCCGGCAAAAACGTGCATAAACATCACTGGGCAGATAGCAACCAATCAGATGTCCCAGGTGTAATTCGCCGTTTACATACGGTAATGCAGAAGTAATCAAATATTTTTTCGCCATTGTTTCAAGCCTTTTGTTAAATAAAAAACGACACCAACGGGGTGTCGCATGATTCCCGTTGAATTTATTTCTAAGATTAGTTGTACATTCGCATAAATTTTTATCCTTGAAAGAAATCTGGTGGGTGGTATTGGACTCGAACCAACGACCTTTACGATGTCAACGTAACGCTCTAACCAACTGAGCTAACCACCCAAAACAGCAGGCATTATAACAAAGAAAATTATAATTGCAAATGATATTTGCTGCGGGTCAAACTACTTGCTTGGGCGTGAATCAGGATGGAAAATCAAACAACTTATCAAATGTTGATAAATTTAAAAAAAAAAAAAAACCGGCGTTTGCCGGTGTTTTTAATCTTTTTTTAAATAATTTTCTAACCATTTGTTATCAATGTTTAACTGTTTAACATCTTTGTTGTTCAACAGTTTTCTTTGTAATGGTATTGTTGTTTTTACACCTTCGATTACAAATTCATCTAATGCGCGTTGTGCACGCATGATGCATGCCGGTCTGTTTTGTGCGTGTATTATTAACTTTGCAATCATTGAATCATATGTTGGTGGAATTGTGTATCCTGTATAAACCGCGCTGTCCACACGAACACCCATACCACCTGCCGGTGCATACAAAGTGATTTTTCCTGGGTTTGGGACAAATGTATCTGGGTCTTCTGCGTTGATGCGGAATTCAATTGCGTGTCCATTTGGAATAACGTTTGACTGGTTATAGCCCAATTTTTCACCGGCGGCCACACGAATTTGTTCACGAACCAAGTCAACACCATATACTATTTCGGTTACCGGATGTTCGACCTGCAAACGCGTATTCATTTCCAAGAAATAGAATTTTCCATCTTCGAACATAAATTCGAATGTACCTGCGTTTGTGTATCCCATTTTTTTTGCGGCAGATTTACAAACTTCTATCATATCGTCACGCTGTTTTTGACTAAGGATAGCGGCTGGACATTCTTCCATAATCTTTTGATTTCGTCTTTGCAGCGAACAATCGCGTTCACCAAATATAACGACATTACCGTGTTTATCACCCAAGACCTGAAATTCAATATGACGTGGATGTGTTAACAGTTTTTCCATATACAGTGTATCGTCACCAAACGCAGATTTTGCCTCATTCTTGGTCAGGTTGTATGCCTCGCTCATCTCGTCTGCATTCATTACTGGACGCATACCGCGACCACCACCACCCGCGGCGGCCTTTAACATAACAGGGTATCCAATTTTTTCTGCTGTATCCAATGCGTGTTCTATGCTTTCTATCGCACCATCGGAACCTGGTACAACGGGTAAGCCGCATTCAATTGCAGTGCGTTTTGCATTAACCTTGTCACCCATTTTTTCAATCATATCGGCCGATGGTCCAACCCAAATCATCCCGTGTTGTTCTACCTTGCGTGCAAAGTCTGCGCGTTCTGACAAGAATCCATATCCTGGATGAATTGCATCTGCATTTGCTAGCAATGCCGCTGTCAGAATTGCGGATTCGTTTAAATAAGAATCACGTGCGGCTGCCGGTCCAATGCATACAGATTCATCAGCCAGTTGCACATGCATTGCGTCCCTGTCTGCGGTTGAGTATACGGCAACTGTACGAATGCCCATATCGCGACATGCGCGAATAATACGCAGGGCAATTTCCCCGCGGTTTGCAATTAAAACTTTCTTTATCTGTGGCATTTTTATTATTCAATAACAATCAATGGTTGATCAAATTCAACCGCAGCGCCATCTGTTACCAAGATTTTTTTAATAACGCCATCTTTATCAGACTTAATTGGGTTGAATGTTTTCATTGCTTCTACTAATGCAACTGTATCACCTGCTTTGACAGATTTTCCAACGGTAACGAATGCGTCTGCCCCTGGTTCTGGTGCTAAATATACGACCCCAACCATTGGTGATTTTACTGCATTTTCATAAACAGATTTTGCAGGCGTTTCTGCACTTATATTTTTTGTTTCTGTTGTTGTGTTTCCTGCTACGGCAACAGTCTTTTGTTTTGATAAATGAATATGTTTGCGATATAAACCAAACAAGAATTGACGTTCCAAATTCAATTCTGTAATTCCCATATCATCCATGATTTTTGACATAGATTCTACGGTTGCACGAAATGACATTTTTTATCCTTTATTATAATTAATCGTCTCGCATTAAATAAAATTGTACCATATTATGGCGTATTGTCAAGGAACAGGGTCGTATCCGCATCCGCCACCGGGCCTGCAACGTGATAGACGTTTTATTCCCCACCACATGCCGCGCAGCACACCATATTTATTGATTGCCTGGCGTGTGTATTCGCTGCATGTTGGTTCAAAGCGACATGCCGCCCTGCCCCCAATTATCGGGGATATAGCGCATTG
>JAEIGA010010287.1_pt1 | contig 14178 bp, 10 predicted proteins | sample 9270691 | NCBI WGS metagenome assembly JAEIGA01 (sample SAMN17057246, study PRJNA624740) | gut metagenome | biome: biome; isolation source: fecal sample | host: Bos grunniens | place: China: Xizang | collected 2019 | reverse complement strand
GTGGATACCTTTATCTTTAAGCGTATCCTTTACATAGCTCGGCAATTTAAGCTCGTTGGGTGAAATTAGCACAAATCTTACCCCTGTATAACGGGAAAGCGCCGTAATAAGGGAATGAACCGTTCTGCCGAATTTAAGGTCGCCGCAAAGACCGACGGTTAAATTTTCAAAACCGCCCTTTTCACGGTAGATTGTAAGTAAATCCGCAAGGGTTTGGGTGGGGTGGTTGTGCCCCCCATCCCCTGCGTTTATAACCGGAATGCCTGCGTTCATCGCCGCAACAAGGGGTGCACCCTCTTTGGGGTGGCGCATAGCTATAATATCGGCATAACAGCTGACGGTTTTTGCGGTATCGGCAACGCTTTCGCCCTTTGCCGCAGAGGAGCTTTGGGATTCGCTGAAGCCCAAAACATTGCCGCCTAATTCGTACATAGCCGCCTCAAAGCTAAGCCTTGTTCTGGTGGAAGGCTCGAAAAACAGGGTAGCAAGCTTTTTACCCCTGCATTTTTCGCTGTATTTTTGGGGATTCTCTATAATATCGTTAGCAGTTTTAATAAGGCTGTCAAGCTCACCAACCGTGAGCTCTGATATATCTATTAAGCTTCGCATACTCTTATTCCTTTGCACCGTTAATTTGGAGATACTTCTTTATGCGCTCAACATTCTCTCGGTTGCTTTCGTCTTCCTCTAAGTACTCAATAATATCGTAAACATCAACTACTGAATATACGGGAAAACCGAACTCCTCGCCTACCTCCGCCATAGCGGACTTCTCGGTCTGACCCTTTTCCTTACGGTCAACCATAACAAAGGTTGCGGCAACCTTAGTATTTTTAAGGGAAGAAAGAATGGACATACTCTCCCTGATTGCCGTACCCGCCGTGATAACATCCTCAACGATTACGATTTCCTCGCCCTCAGTCGGCTTGTAGCCTACAAAAACGCCACCCTCGCCGTGATCCTTTTCCTCCTTGCGGTTAAAGAAGAAGGGTACATCAAGTCCGTTTTCCGAAAGGGCTACCGCAACCGACACCGCAATCGGAATCCCCTTATAGGCAGGTCCGTAAAGCACGGTTTTTTTGTTGCCTATCTTCTCAAAATAAGCCTTAGCGTAAAACTCGCCTAACTTCCTTATCTGCTCGCCTGTTTTAATCTCCCCCGCATTTATAAAATAGGGGATTTTTCTGCCTGATTTAGCGGTAAAATCTCCGAACTTTAATACCCCCGCCGACTCTAAAAACTTAATAAACTCTCTTTTATAGCTTTCCATATTTATATCTCCTTAATAATTCCGCGTTCCGAATTAATCTACAAATTCTTCTACGCACCGCTCATATGCCGCAACAGGGTCTGCCGCCGCAGTTATGGGTCTGCCCACAACTATATAATCGCTGCCGATTTTCTTAGCCTCAGTGGGGGTCATAACCCTTTTTTGGTCGCCCACATCGCCGTCGGCAAAGCGAACACCGGGAGTAACGGTCAAAAAGCTCTTTCCGCAGGTATTATGCACCTTTTCGGCCTCGAGGGGTGAACAAACAACGCCATCAAGCCCCGCTTTCGCGGCATTAGAAGCATAGTGCATAACAACCTTGTCGATAGGCTCCCGTATTAGCAGGTCGTTTTCCATTCTTTCCTGGTCGGTGGAAGTAAGCTGTGTTACTGCTATAAGCAAGGGTCTTGTGCCGTCGGGACGGGTTAATCCCTCTAACGCTGCCTCCATCATAGAAATTGTGCCTGCGGCGTGTAAATTTGTCATATCAACATCAAGGCGGGAGAGCACCGCCATCGACTTTTTAACCGTATTGGGAATATCGTGCAACTTTAAATCAAGGAAAATTTTGTGCCCCCTCGCCTTAATTTCGCGGACAATTTGGGGTCCCTCGGCGTAAAAAAGCTCCATACCTATTTTTACAAAGGGTTTCCTGCCTGTGAATTTATCAAGAAAGCTAAAGCATTCTTCCTTCGAAGCAAAATCGCAGGCGATAATAACATCCTTGCCCATTAGTGCGCTCCTCCTATAATATCGCTTAAATTATTGATTTTATATTTTTCCATTACTCTCGGCAGGTTTTCAATTATATTTTTGCAGGCGAAGGGCTCTACAAGATTAGCCGCTCCCACCTCTACGGCGGTAGCCCCCGCAAGCATAAGCTCGATAACATCTTCGGCAGTGGCCACTCCGCCCATTCCGACTATGGGAATTTCAACCGCATCATAAACCTGATAAATCATTCTTACCGCAACGGGCTTAATAGCAGGTCCCGAAAATCCCCCCGCCTTGTTAGCTAAAACAGGCTTTTTTGTTTTAAGGTCGATTTTCATACCTAAGAGGGTGTTTATAAGGGAAATTCCGTCTGCACCCTCTGCCTCGCAGGCCTTTGCAATCTCTGTAATATCGGTCACATTGGGGGAAAGCTTAATAATAACGGGCTTTTTTGTCACCCTTTTTACCGCCTTTGTCACCGCCGCCGCATTTTCGGCACTTGTGCCGAAGGCAAGACCTCCGCCGTGAACATTAGGGCAGGAAATATTAATTTCAAACCAGCCTATCTGACTCTCACTGTCAAGCTTTTCTACTGTGTAAACATAATCCTCAACCGAAAAACCGCTTACATTGGCCATAACAGGCTTTTTAAAGCAGGCCTTAAGCTTAGGTAATTCTTCTGAAATAACCTTATCCACACCGGGGTTTTGAAGACCTACGGAGTTTAACATTCCACTCTTACACTCGGCGATGCGGGGCGTGGGGTTGCCGAAGCGGGGATCTTTGGTTGTTCCCTTAAAGGAAAGAGAGCCTAAAATGTTAATATCATAAGTTAAAGCGAACTCATAGCCAAAACCGAAGGTGCCGCTTGCGGGAATTATCGGATTGTCAAGCTCTACACCGCAAAGATTCACTTTAGTATTTACCATACGATTTCCTCCCTTTCAAGCACGGGGCCATCCTTGCAAATACGCTTGTTGCCGTATTTCGTTTTGCAGGTGCATCCCATACAGGCACCAAAGCCGCATCCCATACGCTCCTCAAAGCTAAACTGACCCGAGGTCTTGGCAACACTTTCAATTGCCTTAAACATAGGGCTTGGCCCGCAGGTGTAGAAATAGTCGTATTCCAAATCTTTCATTACATCGGTAACAAAGCCCTTTACACCGTAAGAGCCGTCAACCGTTGTAACATAAACATCAATGCCTAAAAGCTTAAAAACCTCTTCGTAAAACATTTCGGAGGCAGTATTAAAGCCTAAAATAACGATGGGTTTTTTGCCGAATTTAATAAGCTCCTTGCACAGGCCGTAAAGGGGTGGAATACCTACGCCACCGCCTATCACCAAAGGCTTTTGGCATTTTTTCTCGGCGTTAAAGCCGTTGCCTAAGCCTACCAAAAGGTCAATCTTGTCCCCTGCCGCCATTTGAGCCATTTTCTCTGTGCCCTCACCTACGACCTTATAAATTAAGGTTATGGTTTCCTTATCATAATCGCAAACCGAAATGGGACGGCGAAGATACAGCCCATCAATTTTTATATTGACAAACTGGCCGGGTGATAAAAGAGCAGATGTATCGCCCTTTAGCACCATTCTGAAAACATTTGGAGCAAGCTGAAAATTGAAAAGAATTTCATAGATTCCCTGTTTCATGTTTTCTCCTTACGCATCAATAGTAGATATTCCAAGTGTGGTTTCTTCAAGCACATCAAGCAATACCTTAACCGTATCAAGGGAAGTGAACATTGTGACATTGTTCTCAACCGCACAGCGGCGGATTTCGTGACCGTCGGACAGACCGCCCGAGGAATTCATATCCCTTGTGTTGATAACATAGGTCACATAACCCTGCCTTATAGCCTCGGGAATTTCCTTACTGCCGTCGCTTATCTTTTTAAGGGCGTGGGTGCGTATTCCGTTAGCCTTTAGGAATTTCGCCGTACCCTCGGTCGCCTGAATGTTAAAGCCCATATTGTAGAAACGGCGGATTAAGGGGAGCGCCTCCTCCTTGTCCTTATCGGAAACAGTCGCTAAAACAGTGCCGTAGTTCATAACGCTCATTCCGCTGGCCTTTAGCGCCTTATAAAGGGCACGGGTCAGCTTGTCGTCATATCCTATCGCCTCGCCTGTGGATTTCATTTCGGGCGAGAGGTAGGCATCAAGTCCCCTGAGCTTTGAAAACGAGAAAGCGGGAACCTTTACATACCAGCGTTTTTTCTCCTCGGGGTAAATCTTAGTAAAGCCCTGCTCTTTAAGGGATTTGCCTAAAATAACAAGCGTGGCAATATCCGCAAGACTGTAGCCGGTCGCCTTTGAAAGGAAGGGCACAGTACGGGAAGAACGGGGGTTAACCTCGATTATATAAACATTTTCTTCCTTATCCACAATAAACTGGATATTATAAAGACCCACAATACCTATACCAAGACCTAATTTCTTTGTATAGTCGAGTATAGTATCCTTGGTCTTCTGGCTTATGCTGAAGGTGGGGTAAACGCTTATCGAGTCTCCGCTGTGAATACCCGTACGCTCAACAAGCTCCATAATACCCGGAACGAACACATCTGTCCCGTCACAAATAGCGTCAACCTCTAACTCCTTGCCCGAAATGTATTTGTCAACAAGCACAGGTTTATCCTCGTCAATTTCAACCGCAGTGCGTAGATAGCGGCGTAATTGCTCCTCGTCGGCGACAATCTGCATTGCCCTGCCGCCCAGTACGAATGACGGGCGCACAAGCACGGGGTAGCCTATTTCCTTTGCCGCCCGAACGCCGTCCTCAATTTTGGTGACCGCCTGACCCTTTGGTTGGGGAATGTCAAGCTTCTTTAATACCTTTTCAAACAAATCACGGTTTTCGGCTCGGTCGATTGCTTCACAATCGGTACCTATTATCTTAACCCCGCGGCGGTTAAGGCTGTCGGACAGGTTTATAGCGGTCTGACCGCCCAAAGATGCGATAACACCCACAGGATTTTCAAGGTGAATAATGTTCATAACATCCTCGGTGCATAAGGGTTCAAAATACAGCTTGTCCGAGCAGGTATAATCGGTGGAGACGGTTTCAGGGTTGTTGTTAATGATAATCGCCTCAAAGCCGGAATTTTTAATTGTGGTTACTGCGTGAACGGTGGAATAGTCGAACTCCACACCCTGACCTATTCTGATAGGACCTGAGCCTAAAACGATAATCTTCTTTTTGTCGGACACAACCGACTCGTTTTCTTCCTCGTAGGTCGAGTAGAAATAGGGGATATAGCTTTCAAATTCGGCGGCGCAGGAATCAATCATTTTATAAACGGGGAAAATGTTTTTGTCACAGCGGATTTTGTAAATTTCCTCGCCCTTCTTGTCCCAAAGCTTGCCGATAAAGTCATCGGAAAAGCCCATCTTTTTAGCTGCGTAAAGGGTTTCGGTATCGCCCTTATTATCCTGAACCTGCCGCTCCATAGCAACGATATTTTTAATCTTTTCAAGGAAAAGCATATCGATTTTAGTTGCGTCATATATAAGTCCTAAATCGGCATTTCGGCGCAAAAGCTCGGCAATAGCGTAAATGCGGTCGTCTGTGCCGTCGGCGATATAAGAAAGCATTTCTTCTTCGGAATACTCGTCAAACTTCTTCATATAAAGGTGGTTTACGCCTATTTCAAGGGAGCGTGCCGCCTTTAAAAGGCTTTCCTCTATAGTTCTGCCGATGCTCATTACCTCGCCTGTCGCCTTCATCTGAGTGGAAAGCTTATTGTTAGCAGAGGAGAATTTATCAAAGGGGAAGCGGGGCATTTTGGTAACCACATAGTCGATCGCCGGTTCAAAGGAAGCGGGGGTGTTTGCAAGCTGAATTTCATCAAGATGCATGCCTACCGCTATTTTAGCAGTAACCCGTGCAATCGGGTAGCCGCTTGCCTTAGAGGCAAGGGCGGACGAACGGGAAACACGGGGATTTACCTCTATAAGATAGTAGTCAAAGGAGAGTGGGTCAAGCGCAAACTGGACGTTACAGCCGCCCTCTATTTTAAGGGCGCGGATTATTTTAAGAGCGCTGTCACGCAGCATATGGTATTCCTTATTAGTAAGGGTCTGGGAGGGGCAGATAACAATAGAGTCGCCCGTGTGAATACCGACAGGGTCGATATTTTCCATATTGCATACAGCAAACGCAGTGTCGTTAGCGTCCCTTATTACCTCATATTCGATTTCCTTGTAGCCCTTAATGCTTTTTTCCACCAAAACCTGATGAACGGGAGAAAGCTCCAACGCGCCGCGCAGTATTTCGGCACACTCTTCCGGATTATCGGCAAAACCGCCGCCCGTACCGCCTAAGGTAAAGGCGGGGCGCAGTACTACAGGGTAGCCGATTTCCTCTGCCGCCTTCAGGCCGTCCTCCATATTTTCGGCGATAACCGAGCTTAAAACAGGCTCGCCTATTTCCTCGCAAAGCTCCTTAAACAGTTCCCTGTCCTCAGCTCTTTCGATGCTTTCGCTGCTCGTTCCCAAAAGCTCGACGTTGCACTCGCGTAAAATGCCCTTTTTCTCTAACTGCATCGCAAGGTTAAGACCCGTCTGACCGCCTATTCCCGGCACAATCGCATCGGGGCGCTCATAGCGGATAATCTTTGCTAAATATTCAAGTGTAAGCGGTTCCATATAAACCTTGTCGGCAATAGTAGTGTCGGTCATAATTGTAGCGGGGTTAGAGTTGCAGAGTACTACCTCGTACCCCTCTTCTTTAAGAGCCAAACACGCCTGCGTTCCCGCATAGTCGAACTCCGCCGCCTGACCTATTACGATAGGACCTGAGCCTATTACAAGTATCTTTTTTAAATCGGTTCTTTTAGGCATTTACTTTTCCTCCATTAAGGCGATGAATCGGTCGAAAAGCTTGGCGCTGTCCTGCGGACCAGGGGCGCTTTCGGGGTGGTACTGCACGCTGAAAATTTTGTTTTTCTCGTCCTTTACACCCTCAACCGTACCGTCAAGTATATTGATGTGTGTGGCGGTAAGCCCTGTTCCGACAAGGCTTTCCTCCTTTACCGTGTAGATGTGGTTCTGCGAGGTCATCTCGATTTTGCCCGTTTCAAGGTTCTTTACGGGGTAGCCTCCGTGGTGACCGAATTTAAGCTTATAGGTTTGAGCCCCCGCCGCCAGCGATATTATCTGGTGACCAAGGTCAATTCCGAAAATCGGATATTTGCCGCGAAGCTCTTTTACAAGCTCGATAACAGGGGTTACATCCTCGGGGTTGCCGGGGCCGTTTGAGAGGAAAATTCCATCCGGTCGGCACTTAATAACCTCTTCAGCGGCGGTATTGTAGGGCATAACGGTAACATTACAGCCCCGCGCGTTAAGACTTCTTATAATATTAAGCTTTATTCCGCAGTCAATCGCCACAACATTGTACTTTGCGTTGGCAGTTCTTGAATACCAGCGTTTTTTACAGCTGACACGACTTACCGCATCGTGGGGCACAGGGGTGTTTTTAATCTTTTCAAGTGCCTCCTCTACCGAGGTATCAGCGCCTGTTATAATGCCTCGGCGGGAGCCTAAGTCCCTTATGCTCCTTGCAAGCTTCCTTGTATCAAGCCCCGAAATACCGGGGATTTTGTACTCCTCCATAACCTCAGAAAGGGTTTTTGTATAACGAAAGTTGGAGGGCAGGTCATTGTATTCCCGAACGATAAGTCCGCCGATTGTGGGAATCTTAGTCTCATAGTCCTCGTCCGCAATACCGTAGTTGCCTATAAGCGGATAGCTCATAACCACCGCCTGATAGGTATACGACGGGTCGGAAATTATCTCCTGATAACCTACAACCGAGGTATTGAATACTATCTCGCACACCCTTTCACAGTCACAGCCGAAGCCGTATCCGTAATATTCTGCGCCGTCCTCCAGCACTAATTTTTTTCTCATTTTATCTGCCATACTGTTTTTCCTCCGCATACCGTAATAAGATTTTTGCCATTAACACGCATTCCCGCAAAGGGAGTGCTGCGACCCATAGTCATAAATTCTTTAGGGTCTACCGTATATTCGCTGTCAAGCGCAAATACACAGACATCGTCCGTTTCTTTTATTCCAAACCGTTTTCTCGGATTAACCGCCATTAATTCTATGAGCCTTTCAAGGCTTATTATACCCTCTTTAACAAGGAAAGTATAAAGCACAGGGAAGGCGGTTTCAAGTCCCACAACCCCCATAAGGCTTTTTTCAAGTCCCTTTGACTTTTCCTCCAAAGAGTGGGGTGCATGGTCGGTGGCAATCATATCTATTGTGCCATCCTTTATACCCTCAATAAGTGCGAGCCTGTCCCTTTCGCTTCTAAGTGGCGGGTTCATTTTAAACCGCCCGTCCTCCTCTAAGTCCTTATCGCTGAGTACTAAATAGTGAGGCCCCGTCTCGCAGGTGACATCTACACCCTCCGCCTTTGCTTTTCTGATAAGCTCCACGCTTTCCTCGGTAGATATATGACAAACGTGGTATCTACAGCCCGTTTCTTTGGCTAATTTCAAGTCCCTTTCAATCTGCCGCCATTCACTCTCCGAGCTAATACCCTTATGCCCGTGTTGGGCGGCGTATTCGCCCTTATGAATATAACCGCCGTTTAAAAGGCTGTTATCCTCACAGTGGGCGGCAATTATTTTATTAAGTCCTTTTGCCTTAAGCATAGCAGAGCGCATCATGGCTTCACTTTGCACTCCCCTGCCGTCGTCCGAAAAGGCTATACAGTAGGGAGAAAGAGCGTCAAAATCAACCAATTCCTGCCCCATTTCACCCTTTGTAATTGCGGCGTAGGGATGTATGCGTATTACCGCCGTATCATCTATAATGCGGAGCTGTTCCTTAATTTTATCGACGCTGTCGGGCACGGGCTTTAGGTTGGGCATTGTGCATACATCGGTGTATCCGCCCCTTGCGGCAGAAAGGGAGCCTGTCCTTATAGTTTCCTTATAAAAAAATCCCGGCTCTCTGAAATGCACATGCACATCGCAAAAGGCCGGTAAAACACAAATATTATTAAAAGCGGAAAGAATACCGGCCGAAAGGTCGGTATCGTTTAGTTTGGCGGTGTAATCCTTTGTTTCAAATACACCGTTATTATAGATATGTGCGTTTTTAAAGGTAAACTCCATAATCTGCTCCGAAAAAAGTACTATTTCTGATATTGGTGTTTCAGCCAATCTCGCCTCACTCGTCAGGGGTAGCGGTTGACACTCAACATTTGCAAAAGAATCCTAAAAAATAAACTCTGCCGTAAAGCAGAGTTAAAACACAACAAGATAGACTGATACACAGCCCTTTATTTACAATCTTGCCGGCGTCACAGCACCCTGCTTAAAGATTTTTATTTTTATTATTCTACCACACATACGCCCTTAAGTCAAGGCTTATGCGCACAACTTTTTTAAATTTAGCTGTCCTGTACAGACTTAGAAAACTCACAGCCGCAGAAGCTCTGTCTATATAGCCCGTATTTTCGGGATAACTCGATTGACCGCTTGTATCTTTCCCGCTTTTTAAGGTCGGTGGGAAGATAAATAACATTACCGATAACTGCCGCCTCGCCGCATAAATTTATCTTTTCGGCGTTTTTAAGCGGGCTTATGGTAAGGGTGGTGGCGAAATACTCGAAGCCTAACTTCGCCGCCTGCTCTGCGGTTTTATTTAGGCGCAATCTAAAGCATTTCTCACACCTTTTACCCCCTTCTTTTGCTTTTTCAAGCCCTGTGACAACATTTAAAAATTCCCAGTGATCATATTCGGGGGATATTATTTTTATGCCCTTTGCAAACTGACATTCCTCAATAAATCTTTTAAGCTCGTTAAGCCTTTTTTCAAATTCCTCGGCAGAGGAAATATTCGGATTGTAGAAAAAGAGGGTGATATCAAAATGTTTTGCTAAATATTCAAGGCTCGCCGAGGAACAGGGCGCACAGCAGGCGTGAAGCAAAAGGCTCGCCTTTCTGCCCTTTAACTTTTCGATTTCCCTGTCGGTAAGAACCTGAAAGTTTGGTTTATTCATTTGAAATTCTCCAAAATTTATAAAAAATAAATCCTTAAAAAGCGGATAAAATACCAATAAAGGAGGTAATATTTATGCAAAGCAACTCAATGTCATTTATGAAGGGTCTCGGTGCCGGAATGATAGCGGGCGCAGCGGCGCTTGCGGTAGGCAAGGTAATGATACCGGATCACAAAAACATCTCAAAGGGCTCAACCAAGCTTGTAAAAGCGGTGGGCGATTTTGTAGACGGCGTGCAGACAATGTTCAAATAATTATGGGATAAACGGGGCGATGTAAACATCGCCCCATCTAATATCTAAATTACATATTATCCTCAATTTCCTTAATGCTTTCCTTAATCATAGCGATTTTATCAAGCACCTTTTTAAGGCTCTCCCTCTGCTGTTCGACAACGGCGGCGGGAGCTTTTGCCACAAAGCCGGCATTATTAAGCTTTTTCTCGAAAAATTCCCTGTCGGTCTCGGCTTTTTTAAGGTCCTTATTAAGGCGTTCAAGCTCGGCGGTAAAGTCAACTAATTCCTTCATTGGCATATAAACCGCCGCCGCATCGGTTATAACCCGTACTGCGCCTTCGCTTTCAAAGCTGTCGCCTATTTCTACCTCACTTGCGTACGCCAAGCGGCAGATATACGCCGTGCCTGCGCTGAAAGCGTCCTTAAATTTAGTCGCAATCTGTACCCTCGCCTTTTTAGAGGGGGGAACATTCATTTCGGCTCTGCGGTTGCGGACAGCCTTTATAACCGCCATAAGCTTTTCAAAATCGGCTTCCTCAGCAGTGTATTCAAAGCTACTGTCGGTCTTCGGCCAGTCGGAAACCATAAGAGCCTCACCTTCGTGGGGCATAGACTGCCAGATTTCCTCTGTAATAAAGGGCATAAAGGGGTGTAAAAGCTTTAGTATTCCCGTATACACAAATATGAGTACACTCCTTGCGGTATCAGCCGCTTTTTTGTCCTCGCCGATAAGTCTTGATTTGCAAATTTCAATATACCAGTCACAGAATACATCCCAAATAAAATCATAAAGCTTCTGCACCGCCATACCAAGCTCGTATTTTTCGAGATTTTCGGTCACCTCGCCTACAAGCTTATTGTACTGCGATAAAATCCACTTATCCTCAAGTGCGAAATCATCGGAATTAATTGGTATTATTTCCTCAGAATTAAGATTCATTAAAATAAATCTTGCGGCGTTCCACAGCTTATTAGCAAAGTTGCGGCTTGCCTCAACACGCTCATCAATATAGCGCATATCGTTGCCGGGGCTGTTACCCGTTGCAAGAGAGAATCTCAAAGCGTCCGCACCGTATTTATCGATTATTTCAAGCGGGTCAACGCCGTTGCCCAAGGACTTTGACATCTTTCTGCCTTGAGAATCTCGAACAAGTCCGTGAATAAGGACGGTGTCAAAGGGAACCTTACCGGTCTGCTCTATACCTGAGAACATCATTCGCATTACCCAGAACGGAATAATATCGTATCCCGTAACAAGGGTATTTGTGGGGTAATAGTGCTTAAAGTCCTCGGTTTCCTCGGGCCAGCCAAGGGTTGAGAAGGGCCACAGGGCAGATGAGAACCAGGTATCCAGCGTATCGGGATCCTGCTTAATATTTTTACTTCCGCAATGGGCGCAACAATGCGCATCCTCTTTTGAAACGGTTATCTCGCCGCAGTCCTCGCAGTACCACGCAGGAATACGGTGGCCCCACCAAAGCTGACGGGAAATGCACCAGTCACGGATATTTTCAAGCCAATGGAAATAAATCTTTTCAAATCGGCTCGGTACAAACTTAGTTTCGCCCTTTTTAACTGCGGCGATAGCAGGCTCCGCAAGGGGTTTCATCTTAACGAACCACTGTTTTGAGACCCTCGGCTCAACCGTTGTGCCGCAACGGTAGCAGGTGCCCACATTGTGAATATGCTCCTCAATCTTAACGAGGGCCCCCTCTTTTTCCAGATCTTCAACGATAGCCTTTCTTGCCTCATACCTATCCATTCCCGCATATTTCGGGTAATCCTCGGTAATTTTTGCGTCATCGGTAAGTACATTTATAACCGGCAGATTGTGGCGAAGACCCACTTCAAAATCGTTGGGGTCATGGGCGGGGGTAATCTTAACAACGCCCGTACCAAAATCCATTTCAACATATTCGTCCGCCACAACGGGTATCTCACGGTGAACTATCGGCAGAATAAGGGTTTTGCCCACAATGTGCTTATATCTTTCGTCATTGGGGTTTACCGCAACCGCCGTATCGCCGAGCAGGGTTTCGGGGCGGGTTGTAGCAAGCTCTAAATAGCCGCTGCCGTCCGAAAACGGATAGCGCAGGTGCCAAAAATGCCCTGACTGCTCCTCATATTCAACCTCTGCGTCGGAAATAGAGGTCTTGCAGTGGGGGCACCAGTTAATGATTCTCTCGCCCCGATAGATAAGTCCCTTTTCGTAAAGTCTTACGAAGACCTCTTTTACCGCCTTATTACAGCCCTCGTCAAGGGTGAAGCGCTCCCTGTCCCAATCGCAGGAAGAACCCATCTTTTTAAGCTGTTCTATAATTCTGCCGCCGTACTGCTTTTTCCAGTCCCAGGCACGCTCCAAAAAGCCCTCTCTGCCCACATCCTCTTTGGTAAGCCCCTCTTCACGCATTTTTTCGACAATTTTCGCCTCGGTGGCAATTGATGCGTGGTCGGTGCCGGGTAACCAAAGGGTATCGTAGCCCTGCATACGCTTAAAGCGGATAAGGATATCCTGCAATGTGTTATCAAGAGCGTGACCCATATGAAGCTGACCCGTGATGTTCGGGGGCGGAATTACTATAGTATAGGTAGGCTTGTCCTTTTCGCATTTTGCGTGGAAATACCTTCCGTCAAGCCATTGCTTGTAAATACGGTCCTCAACATCTTTTGGGTCGTACTGCTTTGCCAATTCTCTTGCCATATGAAAAACTCCAATGAATAAAATATTGTTTAGGGGGTATATTATGCTTGTCGGCGGCCCGTTTCTGCGTTTGCAGGACCGCTGACAGAGCCGTCCGCAAAAGCGGGCGGTTTTTTTCTATTATATAGCATAACACACACAAGTTCAACCGATAAATTGAATTTAATCGGATAATTATAAGTCAAGCATTTCCTGACTCGCCGACCCTGTAGGCAGCTTACTGCCTGCGGCTGGTAGATTTCTTGTACGGTAGCGGTGGTCGCCCTCAAGGGTTCCCTTTTCGTAAACCGTAACTTCTGAAATTCGCTGACCCTTTTTCTGGGTCATAACCGCAATACCGCCGTTGTCCTTAGTGGTCTTTGCAGGGATAGCCGCCGTACTTATAATAAGCATTCTGCCGTTAGTGGATTTTAATAGCAGCTCGCTATCCTCTTTAAAGTAAAAGACCGAATGTAGGGTAAATTTATCGCAGTATGCCTTAATAAGCTTTTTGCGGTTGGTCTTGGTCTGATAAGAGGAAAGGGGGACCTTGGCTATTCTTCCGTTATCAAAAACGAAAAGCATAAAGCCCGAATAATCGGCGGTTGCAACCATATATGCAGCGTTCTCGGCTTCATCAAAGCCTAACTTGCCCGCCACATAATCGCCCAAAATGCTTGCTTTTGAGTCACCGAAATCGGCGGTGCGGGACTTGTAAACCTGCGCCTTATTTGTAAAGAAAAGAAGCTCCTCTGCGTTAGTGGACTCAACCGTTTGCGTAATCTCATCCCCCTCTTTAAGCTTTTGCTCGCCGCTCATTCTAAGGGACTGGGGAGTGATTTTCTTAAAGTATCCATCCTTTGTAAAGAAAAGGGTTACGGGGGAGTTATCAAGCTCAATTTCCGCCGCATCGTCCTTTTCATCTGCCGCACTTATTATCTCGGTTCTTCTGTCCTTGCCGTATTTATCGGCAACCTCTTTAAGCTCCTTAATAATAATATTCAAAAGCTTGCGTTTGGAGTTTAAGGTCTCCTCTAACTCCTCAATTTCCTTCTTTAGCGCCTCAATATCGGCGGTACGCTTTAAAATATACTCACGGTTTAAGTGGCGGAGCTTGATTTCAGCCACATATTCCGCCTGAATTTCGTCAATGCCGAAGCCTATCATAAGGTTGGGCACAACCTCTTTTTCCTCTTCGGTCTCACGGACGATTTTAATTGCCTTGTCAATATCAAGGAGTATCTTTTCAAGACC
>JAEIGA010010286.1_pt1 | contig 14179 bp, 17 predicted proteins | sample 9270691 | NCBI WGS metagenome assembly JAEIGA01 (sample SAMN17057246, study PRJNA624740) | gut metagenome | biome: biome; isolation source: fecal sample | host: Bos grunniens | place: China: Xizang | collected 2019 | reverse complement strand
TTAATTGATTATATATTAGAAGCTGAAGATAAAGATAAAGATACAGATAAAACAAAGGGTGGTGACGATAAACCCAAGCTACCTATTGAACGCGCAGATATTATATTCTCAATTTGGGAATCACCTGATACAAAAGTACAGGAATTAAAATCAAATAACGCTTATCAAAAAATTGAATATAAACTTGAAGATAAAGAATCGGGTTTATCAATAGATTTCTTGTTGGGATTTAAAGAAAACTCTTGGCATTTATGGGTGGGTAAAATTGGTTCGTGCTCATACGATGATGACCCATATAAATCATTAAAGACAGAAGACTTTAAGAAAGCAATTATTGCGTCACTTGATGTTATTGAAGAATTTTTAATTAAAGTTCAAGATGACCCTTCAAATTATGTACAATTCTATAAAACTATTTAATCTTATATAAAGCATCTAGAAGGCCTCAAATATCCTAAACATAAATTTATATGTCGAAGATATTTGAGGCCTTCTAGATGTAACTAGATTAACTTATACTGTCTATATTTAACTGATTGGTTTCAATGGACAATGATAAGTTATTTCAACATCGTCATATTCGGGATAAATTTGAAAATCACCCCAACTTCCACGAAGTGTATTGTCAGAATAGTCAATTGATTTTATTTCCCCTTCTTTACCTCTGTAATCAATATTAAGAAACGGGTCATCGAGCGAATAAATTTTAATTTTATCGCCACGGTTAAAATCGTCAATATTTTTAGCGTATTCCATAATTTTGTTACTTAAATGTTTTCTAATTTTTTGTTTATTATCTCTCTAACTTCATAAAACGATACAGGCGCAAAATTGTTATTATCTACACCAACATCATATTGTGTTGGGAAAAGCATTTCCAATCGTGCTATATCCAACCCATCCATTGAATTTGGACCTGAATGTACATGACCAAATAATTGCCAAGTTTTGTGTTGCCTATATACGCCATCGAAACACAATAACGGACAATGATTCAAATATATTGCTTGACCCTCAACATATATGTATCGTTGTTGTATAACAGACGCAAATGATGATTCAAATACCCTATCCTTAAGTTGTTTTCTGTCGTGATTGCCAGTAATAAGATGTATTTCACCATTCAATTGCCGCAATATATACACAAGTTTTGATGTTGTCCCAAATCCAAAATCACCTAAGTGATATACAATTCCATCTTCAGGAACCTTATCATTCCATCGTTTAATCAGTTCTTTATTCATTTCTTCGATATTCGTAAAAGGTCTATTACAGAACCTAAGAATATTTTCATGAAAAAAATGCGTATCGGAAGTAAAAAATATTTTACTACCGTCTATATGTTTTATATCTTTCACATTATCTAAAATATATTTCTATTACATCCTTCTCAGGATTTTTTGTATATTCATTTATCATTTTTATTTCAAAGTCTTTCAACTTTTTAAAATCAACTCTTGTTGTTCCGTGTTTAACAACTTTACCATTTCTCTTAACAGTGTAATCAATTTTTCTCAGCATAACTTTATTATATTATTCAATTATATACTATTCACGCATACCATAAAAACAATTTCTACACAAATACATTTCTTCAAACGGAATATATTCTGCATTTTCAGCACCACAAAGACGACAATAACCAGGTGTGTGTTTGCGTCTCTCAAGTTCCTCAGCGGCTTCACGTTCCTTTCGTTCTTTCTCCTCAACTTCAAGTCGTATCTGTTCCTTTTCCTCGTCAGTGTAATCCCACGAGTCGTTCAAATCAATTGGATCCAGGTTATAAAGATATTCATTTATCTTTATCCAATAATCTTGATAATAACCACGATACTTATTATACATCTCTTCAAGTTCACCCTTAAAGTATTCGGGTATCAAACTATATTTCAAATCCTGTATAAAATGAAATGAAGAACATATTACATATTTTGACCCAGGTTTGAATACCCATCCATCAACTTGAAATCCATCAGGATTTGCCTCTTTATTTTGATAAAATGCATATCGTTTACCCCACTCCTTATACCATTTACAAAGTGTCTTGACAGTTTTTGATTTACGAACAGGATCTGGAGTTACATCACCATCGTAAATAACAATATCACCATTCTTTGTAAACACACATTTGAAGTTTTTTGAAACCGCTATTTTTAGTTCAATATTCTTTTTACGATTTTCAACAACATAGTCATAATCAATACCCAAGAAATCAAACATTAGCTTTTGATTTTCCACAGGATTATAATCGTCATTAGGTGCTTCAGGCGTCAAATAAAATGGTGAGACCTTTACATCTTTACACCAATCTTTCTTTATTAGACGATTATATTTGTCTTTACCAATTATTTCGTCACCAAACACTGCGGCGCCTCCTCGGTACAGTTCAAAATAACCACTCGCAAAATCGTTAAATACTATTGTTTGCATATTATATATTTATTAAATAGTAAATAGTTTCATCTTCATTCACATATCAATATAGTAAAGACTTTGAAAAATTCAAAATTTATATATAACTATTAAAGTTTTCCTAATATATCTATTTCACTCAATATCTGTTTATAAAATACCTCAGGAATAAAATCTGCATCGTGTATAATATTCGTATCTTTTGTAGAAACACCTGTTGCTTTATTTGCCCACCCCTTTGCTACGATATTCAAATGGTTAAACACAGTTGATACATTCGACCCATTGTGTGAAGTCATCAATTTAGGATTTTTACAGAACGCCTCATAAAGTTTCTGTCCCGATATTAACCATTTATCGTGTCCGCCTTGTGTCATTAACAAATAAAAATGATTAGGTGAGGTTTTTCCAAATTCAATCAATGACTTAACTGATACACAACCGTGGGAGGTTGTATTTGTTGATATTTTCACATCAATATACATAAGTGGATTGTTATTCTTATCTACAATAACAATATCACCATTTTCCAAATCAAATTTTGGCGTCCATATATTAATATATGTTGCAGCCTGCATAGAATTTAATGCAACATATCTTGCAGCAAATGCGCGATTCTTCAAAAGTGTTGAAATAATCTCACATTCTTGTATCTTACCAATATCATACGAACCAAAATATTGTGATTCAGTAATCAAATTGAATTTAGTATGTTTTAATATTTTCGCAATATCAGCAATTTTATTTCGGTCAATCATATCCTTTCTAGTCTTATCAAATTAACACAATGTATAAATTATCAGTAAATGGTGTAAAAGTTGTCTAGACCATTGAAATATAAGCTTAGACTAACTATCTACACCATTTATTGTTACGCAGATTTTAACTGCGCTTCTGTATCACTTGTATCGTTTAGTTGTTTCTTACAATAATCAAGTGTTATATGAAGTTTCTTTACTTTTCGTGCGGGCATTTCAAACATTGCTTTCGCCATTATGTCCTCCATAATTCCTCGAAGACCGCGAGCACCAATTTTGTTTGCGATTGCCCTGTCAGCAATATATTCAAATACATCCTTTGCAAATGTTAGCTTTATACCGTCCATCTCAAACAATTTGATATATTGTTTAACAATAGCATTTTTAGGTTCATTAAGAATACGAATTAGTGCGTCTCGTTTCAATGGTTCGGTGTATGTGATAACTGGCAATCGTCCAAGGATTTCAGGAATAAATCCGAATTTACGAATGTCCTGAACAGTAACTTTTGACATAAGTTCAGTATCGTCTTCAACTTCAACCTTATTCATTATTGCACCAAAACCAACTGCTCGTTGATTCATTCGTGTTGCAATTCGTTTCTCAAGACCATCAAATGCACCACCACAAATAAAAAGAATATTCTTTGTATTTACCTGTATATATTTTTGGTCTGGGTGTTTTCGTCCACCATTAGGTGCCACATTTACAACACTACCTTCAAGCAATTTTAACAGACCTTGTTGTACACCTTCACCTGATACATCTCGTGTAATTGATGGATTATCCGATTTTCTTGCAATCTTATCAATCTCATCAATAAACACGATACCTCGTTCTGCCTTTTCAACATCGTAATCTGCAGCCTGAAGCAAACGAGTAATGATTGACTCAACATCCTCACCAACATAACCCGATTCAGTAAGAACGGTTGCGTCAGCAATAGCAAATGGAACATCAAGCATTTTTGCGATTGAACGAGCAATCATAGTTTTACCTGTTCCTGATGGACCTAAGAGGAGGATATTCGACTTATCAATTTCAATATCGTCAGTAATATTTACATTATTGATACGTTTATAATGATTATAAACAGCAACCGATATTCGTTCCTTTGCAAGATCCTGCCCAATAATATATTGGTCAAGAAATGATTTAATTTCAGTAGGTTTCATTACACCTTTCATTGAATGTGTATTTACTGCCTCAGATTTATCTGTAACAATATTCATTACCTGCGCTGCACATTCACCACAAATACAACCGTATGTTCCATTAACAAGAATTGATACATCGCCTTCTGAACGCCCACAAAAACTACAAAATCGTGTTGGTTTCTTCATATTTTATTTCTTTAATTCTGTCAATATATTTTCAAGTTTGTCAATAATAAATGATTTGAATGATGTTTGTTCAACATTGACACCATTTAGTTTTGTCATCATCATTTCATTAAGGCTATCAAGATTACCTTCAGTCATCTTTTCATACGCCGATAATGATACGGACATTTTATCTAACATAGTAACTTTCACAATAGTGTTCACAGATGCAATTACATCCTCATAATTATCGGAACTAATATCAATATATCCGTTTGAACCGCAATCAATATAACCGTTAATTGTATAATCATAACCACCCATCCACTCAGTTTTAACACATACCTTTATTGTATGTTCATTCATAAGTGATGAAGTTTTGAGTGTATATTTATCAAAGTCTGCAGTAAATCCGTGATTTATCATCCAATCGTGAATACGCATTTCCGCAACTGCACCCTTTGTATTGTCAGGATTATATGTTGAGGGCTCGTGTTCACAATTCTTTGCCCACTGATTAACAAACAACTTCAAATCTTCAATCTTATTAAATGTCTGTCCAGTTGGGTAATGAGTTGCCCATCTGTCAGCAACAATTACATAACCTAAATACAAACGGTTTGTTCTTCGTCCCGTTTCTTCAAGCGAATAAATGTTATAGGCATTCTTAACAGTTATGCTCTTGATAACATAAAACTCATTCTTTACATCTTTTAATCTAATCATAGTAAATGTATTTTTAGGTTTATAAATTAGGCAGCGTCCTTAGTTTTTCCAGCGGCGCACAATGCTTTCATTACAGGTTTCAACATTGATGGACAATGAACCTCAGTCGCATTGATTTCCATAAGTCGTGTCATAAGACGCTCATTAGAATATACCCACCCGTTTAGTTGTGTCATTGCATTTCGGGATTTGGCAAGTCGAGCATCAGTAAACTTGTATATTTTTATTGTTTTAATTAACCCGATATATCGTGACCAAGAATATTTGGTAACGGAATTTAACGCCTTTGCAAGGTTTCGTTCATTTGTTTTAACCATCCAGTTCGCAATGGTTCCTTTAACAACGAACACCAAACAACCTTCAGATTTTTTTGCTTCCTTGAGTTTTGCTGTCGTAGAAAGTGTTGATGAAATGATTTCTTCATTAGTAACCTTAGGGTTAATATCGAAACCATATTTTTTCAATCTCTCGCACTCATTGAGGAACCAATAACCGTGAGCATTGTATCGGCGTCCCACGCAGCGTCCTTTGAAGATATAATGGTTAGGATTGGTAACATAATCGTAAATATGTATCATTTCGTGAATGAGGGTGTTTAACTTCACAGATTCAGGAGAGTCATAATAATTACTGATTGTTATTGTTAGAGGAATAATTGTGTCATTCGTATAGTCATATTTGAAACGGGCATATCCCCAAGTATGTTTTGATTTCGATACCTTGAATGTCAGGTTTTTAGGAAGAACCCCACCAAAACAAAGTTTATTGTAAATATCGTAATTTCTCTTTATCCAATCAACAGTAACCAACATATCAAAATGAGATTAAAATTAAACACATTGTAAATATAGAACAATATAAATAAAATTCAATATTTTTCTAAATTTATTTTTATATATGGAGTATACAAAACACTACGCATCTACAGTCCTTATAAAAAAACTTTTAGGAAACAACATACATTTTATAAGCAATTGTATGTTATTTCCTAAACAAGGTATATCGGGTAAAGTTATAAGTTATCGTATAATGAATAATGGGGAAGTATTATTTAAAGTCAAAACTTCATTAGGCAAATCGTATGATGTTGGGACAAATACTTCCAATCTTCAATTTGAACTTATTTAGTTACGGTAAATTCAATAATATCAACAGTAATAGTATTATCAATAACTGTTGATGTATATTTTGTTACATTAACCGTTTTGTTTTTAATTCGTTTTGATTTTCCTTTTACAACGGGAAGATAATATTCATACCCATTATAATAATTTTTAGTAACTTCATTGAAACGATAGATAATTCCATCAATATGAAGTTCTCCATAACTATCAGGATTAAATTCAGGAATGAATGTAAGTACCTCGTTGTTGTTAATCATTTTCATAACCCTTTCAATACGGGCATTTTCCTCACAAATCTCTTTATAAACTTTAGCACTAAAAATACGCCCGTTATATTCGATGTAACCATATTTCTCAATAAGTACTGATTTCACATAATCACGGTGTTCATCGTAAGAAAGACTATCGTAAGACATACTATCGAAATACCACATTATGTAATCCTCATCATTAATATCAACAATTTCACGGTTTTCATATTTACCGAAACGGAATTTTGTTATATCAGTATATGTAATGACAGGTGTGGTTTTGAAACTGATTGTTTTTCCACGAAGACTTTCATCATAATCAACCCCAGGATATTTGGCAAACGCAATATCCTTATCCATTGAAATGTTCCTTAGATAAGTATACGAATAATAAGTTTTATATCCGTATGGGGTGTTTACTGTATGTTTTGTTACATCCCATAATGTGTAGAATTTGCTTGCGAAACCAATTAGATTCATATCTCATTTATTTTAGACATATATAAATAGAAAAAGGTTGAAGAATATTCAACATTTAGGGAATATTTTTTCACAACAATATGTGTTTTTATTTTTAAAAATAAAAAGTCGTTTTTTGAAGCGGATATAACTATTTATAGTAAAGAATAATAAAAATATTAAAACTAAATTATGGAAAACATTCAAATTCCTGATATATATTTTGACTATATTCTAAGGGAAAAGAAAGCAGCAATGCGTTTAGCTGATTATAAAGACACTGGTGTCTGGAACGAAGATTCTGTATATGATGATGTTTACTTAACTGAAGATGAGGTCATAATGTTTGAAGATATTTATAGAAGTAAATTCTTCTCTAAAAAAGAATTAATAAAAAATATAGTAACTGCATATTATTCAGTAGAAGATAATTCTGGAATGCCATCTTGGATTGCAAGTGATTTATCTTTATTTAAATCAATAACTATTGATAATGAAAATACTATATCTTTAGAAGATAAAAATTATATTCATACTTATCAAGTAACAAAAAATGATTTTCATGAAAGTACCAATAACATAAGCAAAGGTTATGTACCAAATAGTATTTTACCTCTTGTGTCATCCACAATTATATTGAAAACTAATCAAATTATTAAAGATGATGATTGGTTCGTATTATTTTGGGGGTTCGAGAATAGTTACCCTGACTTTCATAATGGTTATTATTATAAAGTAGGTGGAACAGTTGCAACTAGCGATAATTATAATGCAAATAACACATTATTTTTAAAGCCTGAAAAAATTGATGATTATACATATAAAATGTATGGTTCAGAATTAACTAATATACTTGCAAACGGAGCATATATAAATTGTTGTTTCCTAAGTGGAGAATGTGATACAGTTAATGGTTTATCACAAAGTGAAATTGAAAATTATATCATAGATACAACAGTTGAAGTACACTCAAACATTCCTGTTGGGGATTTTAATACTATATATGATGCAGTAAATGACATAATAACTTTAAATGAAGGTGAACATATTGTTAAATTTGAATTAAAAGAAAATGTATCATCATTAGACCGTGCATTTATGAGTTGTGTTTATTTAACAAACTTAGAAATACCTCAATGTATTACATATTTAGAAGATTTTTCATTTGGTGGCATTCAGAATCCAATAGAAATTATGTTTGAGCACAATTTAGATTCGTTACCGCAAGTTGATTTTAACGCATTTACTACGAACACTGGTAATACTAACATATGTCTTTATTTCCCAAATATCACACAGGAAGAAGTTGATAATGCTTCTGATGATAAAATAGAATCATTATGGTATATAGAAGATGCTATTTATAATAAAGGTTATATTAAGTTTAATATTGATATTTCTTCATTAAGAACAAACTTTGTTGATGGAGAAAGTTATGAAAATGAATACAATGCAATACAAAATTTTGCTTTGCAATTTGATTCAAAATTAGACGATATTAACATTGATATTACCAACCAGAAAGTAATTAGTTATCGTGATGGAGGTCAGACAATAGATATTTCTCAAGAAGTGTTTTTCAAAGATTATTTATCCCAATTAACTTTAAATAACACATATGATGTTGTTGCAATCTCACCTTATTACATGAGATTATATCCATCTGACAGTTCATATTATGTTAGAGATATAAGTCCAGATAATGGTTATATTTGTGAGAAACAAATTCCAGGATAAAAATAAAGGTAGGAAACTAGTTTCCTACCTTTTTCATTTATACAATTTAATCTTTTTAGTTAAGTAAAGATTCTTGGGTTAACATCTATATTATTGCACTATTCTTTCAACCTTTTTGAACTTATCGCAACATTCACACAAATTTAAAGGAAATGGTAATTGATTAGTACAAATATCTTCATATACACAATTTATACACGCAAATAAATTGTCGTATACTTCCTTTAATGGTTTTGTATCAAGCGTTTTCTTTTTCGCCATTTATTGCAGTGATATATTTTTCATTTAGTGTTGCACTATACTCGCCGTTTTTGAGATACTGTTCAACTGATACCAATCGGCGTTCAAACTTCCAAGGTACAGGTTTCAAAAACATTTCAGAAGAGGTGGGTTCATACGCTTTACGCCATACATAGAAACATTCCATTTCAGAAACCTCACCATTAAACTTAACTGTTACGGTAACATGGTTTTTACGATTAAACAATGAAGCAAGATCCTCCCAAACAAGTAATGACTCAATATCTGATTCGTAAATATGTGTCCAAGGTTTATCTGTTGTATGTACCTCATACTCTTTAGGATATTTATTACCATATCCTTTTCGATAACAAACAACCTTTTTTATATTATACAAATCCTCGGTTTTTGTAACATTGTTGTTTATCCAAGTGAGATAATCTGCAATTGCATTTCTGTCACTATAATCAACAGTGCCATCATAATCAAAACCAGGTGTAGGGAATCTCAAACAATCCGCAATACACTTTCGGATATCCTCTGCAGTAACTTCAGCCTTTGTGTCATTCAACAAATGATAATACTTTTTTCCGATATACGGTGCAAGCGAACTAACATAAGTTTTGCGACCAATTGCATAACGATAACTTGTCCACATCAACATTTCCTCATCCAGAGATAATGTTTCTTTCTTTGTTTTTGTCTTACTCATATTATGATGTTTTAATTATTTCACAAATCTAAATAGATATATCTAATATAAAATTCAAAATATACTAATTAAATTTGTGAATGTTTAATTTATATCTCCAAACTGATTTATATAATTCGTTATATATAATCATAGTCATTGAATATAATGCGTATAGAATAAAAACGGGTAGACAAATTATTCCAAAACCAATTAATATAAATGCAAGTGTCCCTATAATAGACAAACAAAATATCCCCAACAAAAGAGATAATATAAAAATAGGTATCTTCAGAAAACTATTCATTATTTTGTTTTAATATCTTTTTCTAATTCTTTACGCAATGTATTGAGGTCATTGATATACATTTGTTTTTCGGTTGTATTACGGATATATTCCAATTCCTTTTTGATTTCCTCATTTTGTTTCAACAACTCATCTCGTTCTTCAATCGTACATTTTGAAAATGGAACTGTTGATACAAGAGACATAGGCAATTTGAAATTATCCATATCAACCTTAATATCTTTCTTTGAACGATTACGAATTACAAGTTTCCCATCACAAATCAATTCAATGAATTTTACAAGGTCGCAATTGTCTTTATATTTTTGTTCAAGTACCTTAACAAGTCGTTTCTTTCGTTCTGTATATTTTGTTAAACGGATTTTTACAAAATATTCAACAACCTCGTAACAACTATTAAAATATTTTAGTTTTTCATTCTCATCAAGTACCCATAACAAATCATTAGGAACCTGTTTAATCAACTTAAACATATTAGGGATTATTAATCCATCCTCACCCTTTTTAAGTTTTTTATCGAGATATTTCTTAGGGAATGTAATTACATATTCAATATTACCATCTGTTGAAATATTTTTCCAATCCTTAATTGTTTCCTTTTCCTCAAGTTTACAAAGAAGTTTCTCAAAATCTTCGTATATAACATCATAAGGCAAATCGGTAATAATCATTTGGTCTTTTGCCTTATTATATTTCCATTCACCTACATTTACCCAATGGTCTTCTTCATATTTCCAATTTGATTGTTTAATACCACGAATATACGGACGAATTGTTGTCTTAATTTTTTGTTTTGCATTTTCGCGTGAATTTATTACTTCAAGACACGCATCAATTATATCGAGAGGGTTATATGAAAGGTTGTGCATCGAATAACCTACTGCGACACCGACATTTCGTTTTGTGAGCAATGTAGGGATAATTGGTAAGTAATATTTTGGTTCAACATACTGACCTTCCTCAAATACAAAGTCCAATAAATCATAGTCTGTTTTATATATCAAATCCATATATTTTGAATGTTTGATATACAAATAACGAGGAGAACCAGGAACAGGTGAACGCAATGAACCAAACTGTCCCTCACCAAATAATGGAGGAAGCGTATCATTGAAATCCTGTGCAAGACCTGTCGCAACGCCAGACAACGATGTATCACCGTGTGCGTAAAGTGCGTGTTTAAATGTATCGCCTGTTAAAACAAGAAGCTTCTGTAATTTACCCGACTTCAAATCGCCAGCAAGTGAACCGTGCATAACCTTTCGTGCGGTAGGTTTAAAACCATCAACAATTGAAGGAATAGCTCGTTCTTCAATTACAGATAAAGCATAATTTTTATATTCAGTATTTAAAAAATCGGAGATGTTTCTGTTAACTGTTTTTGTGCTCATATTAACTAAGTTTTCTCATTATAATTTAATATAGTAAAATAGTATAAATAATTTATTGAGAATAAAATTATTTTTAAATATAAAATTATCTTTGTTCTATTTATGGGTTTTTATATTATATATACTCCAGGTAGTAAATTACCTCCTGATAACCCAATAACGCCCGAATATGACCCAATTTATGTGAGGGAAATTCATAATATTGGAACGATTCTTACAAATGAGGCAGTAGTATGGTACGGTAAACTTGAAAATAAAAATATTGATTAAACGCAACAAATGAAAATCATTTCTAAAATAGCAGAAAATAGTTATGTTGCATGGTTAAAAATCGCGCAACAGATTGACGAAAATTTTGCTGAATTGCAATCATCTATTGGAGGCAATCCTGGGGGATCTGTTGATTTAAGTTCATATGTTTCAAAAACGGAATTGAATGAAACATTATCGGATTATGCAACAAAAGAAGACCTTAATTCGCTTGATATACAATCCAATGAAGTAAAGGTTGATACATCAGCAAATTCGATTGTCGCAGATGGTACAAAATATACTATAAATGTTACTGATAATGTTATTTCAGTTTCACAATATGTTGCTACTACTATTTCACAATTATCATTATCAAATATTAATGTTACAAAAACTCAGAATGGTGGTGGTAATTATTATATTGACACTACATATACATTAGTTTGTGGTATTGATGTAACTTCAGACAATCAAACATTAAATGTTCAGATATCTAACCCAACAAATAATGAGTATAAAGTATCTGTTCATAATGGGGTGTCATATATATATCAAGATGCGGAATATCATACAGACGCAAATACAATTACCGTATCTGGTATACCTGTTATGAATGATGTTCAAAATTCTACTATTGTTGGTACAGTTTCGTGGGGTTCAAAAACAAACACAGTAAAAACTTCAGGTGAAAAAACCTTTACCGTTTATTTAACTGAAAAGGGTAAAGAAACTGTTTCTAAACAAATTAAACAAACACAAATTTCCGCTTCATCAACAGCAAACGCAATGGTTCCTATTGTAAAGGGAATTGATGGAACGCCTGAAAATTGTTCAACTGTAATTAAAGATGTTGTATATAATGAATCAGTTTCTGATTTAGGTACAGTATCATGGTCAACAGGTGAATGTCCCACAATAGCTGTTCCTACTTGCTTAAACAAAAAACTTGCAGGATATGATGCAGCAAGTGGAATGAAGGATAATTCTTGGGGAATAATTAAAACAGTAACATATACAATAAATGGTTGTTTAACAGAATATAATATTTATGCGGTTTTAACAAACGATGAACCAACACCGGTTATCGGTAAAACTGCTGAATATATAATTAAATTATCTTAAAAATATATTAATTAAATTAAACTTATGAGTTCACAAGTTAATTTGACTACAGTCGGTATCACCGATGGTATTAGTTTAGCTAACAAAATCATCGTTCAAGGTGGTGTTGATGGTCAATTTTTTCCTGCTAACCAAATTGGTTGGGGAAAATCAACATTCGCAGACAAAGAATTTGGTGGAACAACACACGGATTATTAAACGCAATTGAAACTGCCATTAATTCTGTTGCAGTTGGTGGTAGTGATGCATTGAACGAAGCAATTGAAACTGTTAAAACTACAGTTTTGGAAGCTGTTGAAGAAAAAGGATACATTACTCTCGAAGAAGCTAATACTGCTATTGCTACAGCGTTATCTAACTACTTTACAAAGGCCGAAGTTGTACAAATGATTTCCGATGCAAATGCTACATTGGAAACTAACTTAAAGAAATGGGTTAATGAACAAGGTTTCGCTGCTGCTGCAGATGTTACTGCTCATACAGGTAATGCAGATGTTCACGTAACCGCACAACAAAAGGCTGATTGGCAGGCTGCTGCTGACGCAATTAATGCCTTCCTTGATGACAACGCTACATCAGACGAAGTTGTTAATACATTAAAAGAACTTCAGGAATATATTTCTAAAGACGAAAGCGGCGCATCAGGTATGTTGGATGCTATCGCTGCAAATAAAACTGCTACTGAAACAAATGCTGCTGCTATCGCTGCAAATACAAAAGCTATCGAAAACGAGGCATCTCGTGCTGATGCAGCAGAAAAACAAGTATTAGCTGACGCTAAGGCATATGCTGACGGTTTAGCTGTTAATTATGATGAAAACGGTGCCGCTGCATCAGCATTGACTGACGCTAAGGCATATGCTGACGGTTTAGCTGTTAATTATGACGCTGCGGGTGCTGCTGCAACAGCATTGACTGACGCTAAGGCTTATGTTGATGGTAAAGTAGATGGTAAATTTGACGCTGCAGGTGCTGCTGCAACAGCATTGACTGACGCTAAGGCTTATGTTGATGGTAAAGTAGATGGTAAATTTGACGCTGCAGGTGCCGCTGCAACTGCGTTGAATGATGCAAAGGCATACGCTGATGGTTTAGCCGTTAATTATGACGCTGCAGGTGCTGCTGCGGATGCGTTAGCTGATGCTAAGGATTATGCTGATGGTTTAGCTGCTAATTATGATGTTGCAGGTGCTGCTAATACAGCATTGGCAGACGCTAAAAAATATGCAGACGAAAAGGAAGCTGCTGCAAAGGCATACGCTGATGGTTTAGCAGGTAACTATGAAGTTGCAGGTGCTGCTGCCGATGCATTGAAAACTGCCAAGGAATATGCTGATGGTTTAGCTGTTAATTATGACGCTGCAGGTGCTGCCGCAACTGCTGAAC
>JAEIGA010010285.1_pt1 | contig 14179 bp, 8 predicted proteins | sample 9270691 | NCBI WGS metagenome assembly JAEIGA01 (sample SAMN17057246, study PRJNA624740) | gut metagenome | biome: biome; isolation source: fecal sample | host: Bos grunniens | place: China: Xizang | collected 2019 | reverse complement strand
TAGATTGATTATTTTTCCAAACATATTTATATAATCCACAATCATATATCTTAAAATATTGTATTTTTTTTGTCATTTCATTTTCAGTCATATTATTATTCAATAAATCAGGATATTTCTTTAATAATGTTTTTTTTCTAAAATTAAACTTATGATATCTTTTTCTGCAAGATTCCAATGGTGTTATATAACTATATTGTGGTGGTAATATTTTATCTAATTTAAATCCTAATTTGATATATATATTATCATTTTCATCAACTGTCCATCTTCTATCAGCAAATGATTTAATTGAATTAGGGTTATTTTCTTTTATAAAATATTTAAAAAGTTTTCCTCCAACACCACAACAAATATAATTGTTATCTGATGCAAAACGTGTTAATTCCCAATCATTAGAATCATTTTTTTCTTTAAGAAAACACATCACAGCAATTAAACTATTATTATAAAAAGCACCATAATGTTTGGTTGCTCTTGCTGAACCCTGTATATGGTTTTTATCAAGAAATACTTTTGATTCTGATTTTGAAATTTCTTTTATTATACATTTCCTTCCATAAATTTTTGCACATTTATCACTATTTAATAGATGCTTTAATTTTGATTTGACAATATCTTTTTTATATACCCATTCATCTTCAAATATGTGAATTAAATTAACATTTTTTTCTTTGCATTTTAATGTCTTTGTTAAATGATAAAATTTATCATTGTTAAATAGTTCTGAATGCCATCTTAAACCATTATATTCTATTGCAATATTTTTATTAGGTATCCAAATGTCAATTTCTTTTCTATTGGTTAATAATGTTTTATCTCTTTGAATTATTTCATCTGATGTTATTTTTTTAATATATTCAACAATTTCATTTTCTCCTTTTGATGATAGTGTTGAGCAATTTGGACAACCTTGTTGTTCAGAACTATGCATTCCAGGTGTTTGCCAAAATTCTCCATGTTCTGGACATATAATGCACACTTTGGTATGATTATTCACATATTCAACCTTTGAATAATCAAATTTGTTATTATGAACAATATTTGCTTTTTCAATAAATTCTTCTTTAGTGCTTTTATTCTTCTGTGAAACTGTTTCCCTAGCACAGAAAGGGCAGTCACACCCTCGTATATGATTATTTGGTGTTTGCCAAAATTCTCCGTGTTCAGGACAAATTATAAGTACCTTTGTCCCACTATTAATATAATTAACTTTTGAATAATCAAATTTGTTATTATGAACAATATTTGCTTTTTCTATAAAATTATTTAATTTTAATTGTGTTTTTTTTTAATAATTTTTTGTTTTTGACAAATAGGGCAACCTGAATTAGCATGTAAATGATTGTGTGGTGTTACTTCAAATTCACCATGTTCAGGACAAATTATAACTACCTTTGTCCTGCTATTGATATAATTAACTTTTGAGTAATCAAATCTATTATTATGAACAATATTTGCTTTTTCTACAAAATCAGTTTTATTGTCTCGTTTTTTACTTCCTCTTTCATCCTTATAACATAAAGGACAACCATATTCATTTTGCAGATGTTTTATTGGTGTTGTTTCAAATTTACCATGTTTGGGACATATTATATCAACTTTTGAATAACATCCTTTATAATTAACAAAAGAATAGTCAAAAAAATTACCATATTTTTCTTTTGCTAATTTAATAAATTCTTCATTAGTATAAGTTTTTTTTTTGAGACATTTTAGCACAAAAACATTTTTTGCACCCATCTCCACGTAAATGTAGTTTGGGTGTTTGCCAAAATTCTCCATGTTCTGGACATATAATGCACACTTTGGTATGATTATTCACATATTCAACCTTTGAATAATCAAATTTGTTATTATGAACAATATTTGCTTTTTCTATAAACTCTTCAATTTTAATTTTTTTGGACATAAAGCATATTTTTTATATAAATATTAAGTATAATCAAAAACATCTGGTTATACATTAATTTTATTTTGAAAATACATTAGTTGTGCAATACAAGTTTTAGTTAAATTGATGTTATCATTTTTTAAGTTATTAAATACATCTAAAACTTTTTGATATAATTCTGTTTTTAAATTCATAAATATTGTAGGGAATCTATCTATTGTACCATCAATAATATTTTTAGTTGTTGTAATTATATCATTAATTTTAATAGTTTCTAATCCACCCTCAATTTCACCATCATAATATTCTAATTTTGTATTTTCATTAATTTCAGAAGGTTTGATTTCTTTTTTATTGTCATCAAAAAGACTATGGTCTTCTGTTACATCAACACACAAACCATTATCATTTGCAACTCTATATATATCTTTATTGGTTTTATGTCGATATACATATTTACAATCACACCATCCGCTACGACATAATACCATATAAGGTTTTTGAGAATAATCATATTCTCTGCCAAGTGTATCTATTTGTATTTTTGTTTCATCTATTATTTCTTCTATTGGTTTTATATCAATCCATCCATTATTATGGTATTTAATAAATAATGGTGTATCACCTGTAAAAGAATCGCCAACGATAGGTTCATATCCCAATTTATTGAAATGGCTTATCATAAGCCTAAGGCACATACGCCCCGTACATGTAATTCTTTCAGCACAAACAAGGCTACCAAATGGAAATACATTAGGTGCCCCGTAGCTGCCGAAAAATGAGTTGCCAAGTACTTTCATTTGAATCTGTTTTTTATCAGCAGAAGATTCTTCGGAAGCGAATTTATTCATTTTATTAATTAATGCTTCTTTTTCTGTTTCACTTCCATTAAAGTTTTCTAATAATTTTTTAATTTTATTTTTTTCTTTTCCGCTATCTTTTTTAATTTTCTTATATTTTTCTCTTTGTAACAGTACATATTCCAAGAAATATAGCATTGCTCCCATCAAATCTTTTTCTGGGTCTGATATATCCCAAGATAGTGTAATAGATGGATATAGTGAATTATAGTCTAGTTTTGCTACATTATCTACAAATCCTACTTTTAATAATCTTGATAAACCACCTGTAAAACTTTTATTTTCTCCAAACATTGGTACGGCTAAATCATTCTCATAAGACCATGCTAGCATAATAGCTTTCCATTGTCCTGCAGTTCCCATTGTGCAACATTTTTGGAATGGTACAGGTAACATTTTACATATAAGGAAATTGGTAGTATTGTATCTATGTTCAACTTTATCACATTCCCATAAGTCATCCATAAGATATCTTTCTACAATATATTTTCCACTTACTAATTTATAGTTATCTGCTATATAATTACGTGTATACATTGTAAACCCTTTAGGACCCATTCCTTTTGTAAATTCTTTATTAGTTTTATATGATGGGTTGTAAAGATACCAATCTCCATCATTATCATTAAAAGCATAATGTTCTTCTAAATCTTTTAATATAGTTGAGATTCTATCACCAGGTACATAAACACGATTCTTTTTAACAATCTTAGAATATTTAGTTATATATTTTAAATCAGCCTTTTCCATATTGGAATCTAAGGCTTGTGCTCTACGAACTGCGTGTAATGAATCTGTTATAACAGTGTCGGGTACAATAGTTTGATAAAATGTTTCTACTTCACCACCTAATTTAAGTGTTGTTTCTCTATTGTTTTTTCTGATTTTAGCTCCATTGAAAAATGGTGATGATAAATCTTCAATTGTTGTACCAAGGGCCTTGCATCGTTCAGATATAAACCACCAGTCGAAATTTTCACCATTATGTGCCGTGATTATATCTGGTTTGTACCATTGAATTAACTTAAACATTAATTTTATTAATTCAATCTCTACTGCATCTTTCTCTTCTTTTGTCTCGCCTTTCAATGAAAAAATCTGTTCATATTCTCTAAAACCTGTTTTTGTATTTACAGGTCTATTAAATCTTACACCTAACTGTAATATTCTATGTTTTTGTGGATTAAACCCCTCTGTTTCAAGGTCAAATATTAAACGTAATAATTCATCATAATCTTCTATACCTTTAAAAAAACGCTTACCAGTAGAAATCATATATTGTTCTTGAGGCGTAACAATAAGATATTGTCTACTACGTTTTTTTGATGAATTTTCATTATTATCAGAATATATAGGATTACCTGCTTTTTGAAAAAATTCAAGAAATTTCTTATAACTAGTTGCTTCTATGGTATAAAACATAAATAAATATCCATTATCATATTCAGAACGTTCTACACCATTAACATCACGAGTGTCTAATTTCTTTACCTTAATATTATATTTATTCATTAAAGCACGTAATTCTGTTTTATTTCCATCACACAATCTATTACATGCATCTCTTGTTGCCCAACAAAATGGATGAAAAAAATCTAACATGCTCTTTTTGTTATCATTTTCATCCCTGTATATAACCTTTATTTTATCATCATTATAATTATATTCTAAATTAACAATACGTTCCATGGGGTCATATCCTGATAGAAATTCCCCAATCACATTTTCATTAATTTCTTTTTTTCTTAAACCCATGTGAAATCATTTTTTATTTGACATCTTAAATCTTTCTCTTGCAACAGTATATGCCATATCATTGGACATCTTTAATAAAGTTGATAAATGAGTTCTATATCGTGACATATTTTCATATTCTTCCGCACTCTTATCTAAAATACCCATTGCTTCATATTCTTCTAATGAAAATTTTATACCAGAATTTGAAGATATTAATTTGGAACGTTCACCCACTTTTAAACAAACCTCAGACTCAGCAAATACATATGCTTTACCTAATTTATCAATCTCCCATTCATTTGAATTTGGCGTAAACATATCAATCTTACCTATTTGATGTAATACAATCACCTTAGCAAGAGATTGAGCATTGATAACACCTATCTTATTATATAAAGGAAGTAATTTGTTAGCAAAATGCCATACCATTATTGTATGAAACATTAAAGCACCTTCAAATGCTAAACCTGTATCAATAGTATTAGCACAAGGACATAACATTAATTTGTTTATGTCAACTACATCTTCTAACTCTATACCAATGTTGGCATAATTATAAATCTCTTTGTACTTAATGAAAGCTTCTTCCTTTGTCATAACAATGTCTTTTTTAAATTTCTGTGCAAATATATAGCAAAAAATTTATAAAACAAATTTTTTAAATAAAAAAAAGACTTGATTTTTTAAAACCAAGTCCTTTCTTTGAAATTAGCATTATATAAATTTTATATATTTGTTACTGTTGCTGCTGGAAAACCTCCACTTACATCTATATTATCATTACCATATGTAGATGAAGAATTATTTCCCTTATTAGCCATCGTTGCTACCCCCTTTATGACTCTTGTCATTCCTTGCTATGTTTATTACTATAAATATTTCAAGAAAGCGCATGCACTTTAGTCGTGGGAGTATGTCAAACTCATAATGTTGTATAATTAATCTAAATAATAACTAACTTGTATGCAAAAAGTCATAGAGGAAGTATTCGTTGTTGCATTACTTTTTGGGTTAACAATAGAATGAACATACACCACACCTGCATTATCTATGTATAATCTCCACATCCAATTACCAGTAGCATATTGCCAAGTACTATTAGTGTATGAACTTCTATACCCACTTGGTAATGTGAATAATTTTAATGTACCATCGGCAGTACTACCATAAGTATATGTAAATGCACCTTGTATAGTTAGTAAATTACCACATTTTCTATACCTTACTGGATTTGCACTTGCAGATGTCGCTCCACTAACTAATGAAGGAGTAGTCCAAGCTCCTGGCTTATCTAATTTCTCTGATGATAATGTATTTACACCACTTACGGCATTATTCAAACTGGCTACATGGGAAGAAGACATCAAACCATTAGCACTTGTAGTAGCTACACTTGTTGTTGCATAATTGTTGTGAGTATGTCCTGTCTTAGAATATACACTATCATGATTATGTCCAGTATCTGATTTACCAGCTAATCTAGTATCAACTGTTCCACTTAATGAAGAAATTCTATTAATTGCATCTGTGGCAGTACTCAATGCTGTATTTGCTGTTGATTGTGCAGTATTTACAGCAGTTGTAGTTGCATAACTGCTATGACTATGGTCACCTCTTGCAACTGTTGAACTACTTGTACCTGTTGATACACTAAATGAAGTACCATTTAAACTTAAGAATGAACCAGCACTATAAGTAGTGTTTGTATTAGTATCTGTGGATGAAATAGTAATATTTCCATTTGCATCAGAAGATATTGTTGTAGCACCACTACCTACCAACCTAATTTGATTTCTATAGGTATTATCATCAGTTATTTTTACATAAGGATTAGATGTACTTGCATTTGAAGCAGTTCCAGATGCGCCAGCATATAGCCTTGTTGTATAATGTGTGTTATTATCTGTCCATGGTACATTAACATAAGCATTATAACTGCTATCCAATTGAACTGGATAATTCTTTCCTGATTGTGAATAAGCAGTTTTAATGCCGCCTAATACTGATGTTGATGCTGCTGGCAAACTATATGCATTTGCACCACTTGCTATACCATCAAGTTTCTTCTTATCTGCTGCAGACATCAAACCTTGTGCAGATTGTGATGCTGCACTATAAGTTGTATTGGTATCAGTTGCAGAAATTGTAATTGTACCTGCAGTCTGATTTGGCGTTAAAGTAACATTACTACCTGATACTAATTTCAATAAACTAGTTGCACTTGAAGCAGTAATAGGGTTAGCACTATCAGTTTGTACACTGCTAAATGCATTCTGGTTTACATAACTACTATGACTGTGGTTACCTCTTGCAACTGTTGAACTACTTGTACCTGTTAATACATTGAATTGTGTTCCACTCAAACTTAGGAATGAACCTGCACTATATGTAGTATTTGTATCTGTTTGAGGTGGAGTATATCCAAGAGCTGTTGTTACTTGTGCCTTTGTAATACCTGTTAAGTAATTACTATGGGTATGTCCTGTATCTGACTTACCTGCCAATCTGGTATCAACAGTTCCACTTAATGAGGAAATTTGATTTGACACTTCAGTTGTTGTTGGAGGGGTATAACCAAGAGCAGTTGTTACATTAGTTTTAGATAAACTAATTGTACCAGATGATAGAGAAATATTAGAACCAACTTTCACGCCACCAAGTGTTGAACTTGTTGCTGTTGGAAGTGAATAATTGTTAGCACTACTTGCTATACCATCTAACTTAGCTTTGTCAGTAGCACTCATTAAACCTGATGTACCTGTTGTAGCATTGCTATAAGTAGTATTGGTTGGCGTTGCCCAAGTACCATCACCTCTAAGATATTTAGTTGTGTCGGTTACTTTAGGTGCTAAACCATTGGCACTGGTTGATACAACACCATAAGTAGTGTTATTATCGTTACCCCAAACTGCTGTACCATCTGCACTCCATCTTAGGATTTGTCCACTTGAACCACCTGATGGAATATGTTTGTTACCACTACTTGTTGGGTGGCTATATGCATTTGCACCACTTGCAATACCATCAAGTTTCTTCTTATCTGCAGCAGACATCAATCCTTGCGCAGATTGTGATGCTGCACTATAAGTTGTATTGGTATCAGTTGCAGAAATTGTAATTGTACCTGCAGTCTGATTTGGTGTTAAAGTAACATTACTACCCGATACTAATTTTAATAAACTAGTTGCACTTGAGGCTGTAATAGGGTTGGCACTATCAGTTTGTACACTGCTAAATGCATTCTGATTCACATAACTACTGTGTGTATGTCCTGTCTTAGAATATACACTATCATGGTTATGACTTGTGGTAGAATAATTACTATGTGTATGACCAGTATCTGATTTACCAGCTAATCTAGTATCAACTGTTCCACTTAGTCCCTGAATTTGATTTGCAACATCAGTTGTTGTTGGTGGTGTATAACCAAGTGCATTAGTTACTTGTGTTTTTGTAATACTTGTTAAATAGTTGCTGTGAGTGTGGGCAGCAGCAGCTGCTTCACCTGCAGTATATGTTTTACTTTTGACATCGCCACTAATAATTTTCACTATACCAGTTGCAGCGCTTGTTGCATTATTATAAGTGGTGTTATTATCTGTCCATGGCACATTAACATAAGCATTATAACTGCTATCCAATTGAACTGGATAATTCTTTCCTGATTGCGAATAAGCAGTTTTAATACCACCTAATACTGATGTTGATGCTGCTGGCAAACTATATGCGTTTGCACCACTTGCTATACCATCAAGTTTCTTCTTATCTGCTGCAGACATCAATCCTTGCGCAGATTGTGATGCTGCATTATAAGTAGTATTAGTACTTGAAATTGTAATAGTACCTGCAGTCTGATTTGGTGTTAAAGTAACATTACTACCTGATACTAGTTTCAACAAGCTAGTTGTACTTGAAGCAGTAATAGGATTAGTACTATCAGTTTGCACACTACTAAATGCATTCTGATTCACGTAACTACTGTGTGTATGTCCTGTCTTAGAATATACACTATCATGATTATGCCCTGTATCTGACTTACCTGCTAATCTGGTGTCAACAGTTCCACTTAATGAGGAAATTTGATTTGACACTTCAGTTGATGTTGGTGGAGTATAACCAAGGGCATTTGTCACATTTGCTTTAGTTATCTCACTACGAATGGTTGCCGAACTTTTGTTTTCCACATTACCAAGTCCTAAATCTGACTTTGTGATTGTGATAGCACTACTACCATCAAAAGTTTTATTACCTACTGTAATACCATATAAAGTTTGTTTAGCTAATTTAGCTGCTGAACTATCAAAATAGCCTTGTAAGGTACTAATATTACTAGCATTTTGTGCACCTAAATCACCACGATAAGCAGTGCTTGATGTTGTACCTAATGCAAGACTTGCACTAATTTCTACATAAGCAGAACCACCCCAACGATATGTCTTATTAGTAGATGTGTCAACATAAATCTTACCTGTAACACCTGTTGTAGGAAAATTAGATTTTGCTGTATATTCAAGAACATCATCTACATAACTTGGTAATTGAGAAGTTGGAACTAACCCGTTAGCATCAAGAGTTGCAACGCCATTAGCTACACCCATTTCGCTACGTTTTACTTGTGCATGATTTGTTACATTTCCCAATCCAATTTCAGATTTTGTATGGCTATGTCCAGTATCTGATTTTCCAACCAATTTAGTATCAACTGTTCCACTTAATGAAGAAATTCTATTAATTGCATCTGTGGCAGTACTCAATGCTGTGTCTGCAGTTGATTGTGCAGTATTTACAGCAGTTGTAGTTGCATAATTACTGTGTGTATGCCCTGTCTTAGAATATACACTATCATGATTATGTCCTGTATCTGACTTACCTGCTAATCTGGTGTCAACAGTTCCACTTAATGAGGAAATTTGATTTGACACTTCAGTTGTTGTTGGTGGTGTATAACCAAGGGCATTAGTTACTTGTGTTTTTGAAATACCAGTTAGGTAATTACTGTGAGTGTGAGCGGCAGCAGCTGCTTCACCTGCAGTATATGTCTTGTTTTTAACATCACCATTAATAATTTTAACAATACCAGTTGCAGCACTTGTTGCATTGCTATAAGTAGTATTAGGTGGTGTTACCCAAGTACCATCTTCACGAAGGTATTTGGTTGTGCCACTACCTGTGCCTAATGCTGTTTTAACTTGTGAACTAGTAATACCTGTTAAATATTCATCATGTGTGTGATTTATTTTTGAATAAATTCCATCATGATGGTGTGTATTAAGTGAAAAATTATAATGGGTATGGTCGCTTTTTGAATACCCACTTAATGATTTTTGTACATTTTCTGCTGTATTAATAGCTGTTACTGCACTAGAACCTGCGCTATCTGCTTTAGTTTGTGCTTTTTGTGCTAATGATATTGCTGTGCTGGCACTTTCTGTTAATGTTTCTACTGTACCAGTAGTTGCATAATTACCATGAGTATGGTCCATACCTGCAACTAAACCATTTGCATGTGCTACTGTTGAAACATCTCCATTTGAAATTTTAACATGTCCATAATCTGCTGTTGTTCCAACCCCATAAGTTGTAGCGCTTGTTGCATGGTTTTTTGTGGCATAATTATTAAATTTATTATTAACAGTGCCTATTTGTTCATTAATAGTACCTATTTGACCTGTAACAAAATCTGTTGTTGCATAAATACTTAAATCAATATCACTATTGAAATTTTCAATATTTTCAATATTTTTTTCAACCTTGGAAACTCTTTCGTCAAGGTCTGCTGCTGCTAATGATGTTACATATTCATTGTCTTTAATAATTGTTTCTAATTCTTCTAATTTAGGAAAATTAACATCGCCATTAACTGTTAAATCACCATATAATGTAGTATTCTTGTTTTCATCAATGTATATTGCTGGCACACCATTTTTTACAATAAATTTGATATCATTACCATGTATTTTTGTAGTATACAGATTGTCTGGATTTTTAATAGCCCCAAAAGCTATGTCCACTGTTTTATTATTTGTATTAGTCGCTATGAGACTACCACCAATAGCAGTTTCATATATTTGCTTACCACCATCAAGAATTATATTAGCTTTGTGTGTTACATCACCATTAAAAGTTCCTCCAGCCTTTGGTATATACTCACTATGGCTGTGAGCAGCAGCAGCTGCTTCACCTGCGGTGTATGTCTTACCATTAACATCACCACTAATAATTTTCACTATACCAGTTGCAGCGCTTGTTGCATTATTATAAGTGGTATTATTATCTGTCCATGGCACATTAACATAAGCATTATAACTGCTATCCAATTGAACTGGATAATTCTTTCCTGATTGCGAATAAGCAGTTTTAATACCACCTAATGCCGATGTCGATGCTGCTGGTAAACTATATGCGTTTGCACCGCTTGCAATACCATCAAGTTTCTTCTTATCTGCTGCAGACATCAAACCTTGTGCAGATTGTGATGCTGCATTATAAGTAGTATTAGTACTTGAAATTGTAATAGTGCCTGCAGTCTGATTTGGTGTTAAAGTAACATTACTACCCGATACTAATTTTAATAAACTAGTTGCACTTGAGGCTGTAATAGGGTTGGCGCTATCAGTTTGTACACTACTAAATGCATTCTGGTTAGCATAACCACTCAAATCTGGGCCTTTAATGATGATTTTATCATTAGTTGTATCTGCGCTAATGGTTACACCGTTTGTACCAGAAATTTCTAATGTGTCACTAGTTGTATCTGCTGAAACATTAGTACTTCCTACTCTAACATTACTAAATGCATTTTGATTTTCATAATTACCATGAGTATGGGCAGCAGCGGCTGCTTCACCTGCGGTGTATGTCTTACCACTAACCTCACCAGTAATGATTTTTGCTACACCTGTTTGTCCAGTTGTTGCAGTTCTTACAGTTTTTTTAGTTGCTGTAATAACACCATTATCGTCTTGTGATATTGTAGATATAAAAGTTAAACTAGTTCCGCTTGCACTTGGGTCTGAAACAGCTGTTTGTTTAACTTTATAATTTCCTTCATTACCTAACTCTTCCCACTTTGAACCAGTCCATACAAACTCCTTATTACCATAAGCAACTACACAACCGTTTTCTGCAGTATGATTCTTACCATCTATCACTACAGTCTGTGTAGTTGAACCATCAGAAATTGAAGTGGTTGTTGTACCATGATATTTAAATGCTGATTCTAAACCTAAATCAGATGCAGTTATATTAATGTTAGAAGTTAATTCTTTGCCATTAATTGTTCTACTTGTTGGAACATAATTATTGTGACTATGTGAATTATCTTTTACACTAACTTCCAATGTTATATCACTAGTACCTGATGAAATTGTAGTTGAACCGCTAACATCACCACTTAAAATCAAATTACCATGAGTATGGTCTGAATCTGATTTTTTATTCAAATCAGATGATTTAGCATAAATACTATGAGTATGACCTGGGTCTGTACCGCCTGTTACTTTTGTAAGTGCACTATTAGCAGTTGTTTGTGCAGATTCAACGCTACCTGTTGTAGCATATCCACTTAAATCAGGACCACTAATGATGATTTTATCACTAGTTGTGTCTGCGCTAATGGTTACACCGTTTGTACCAGAAATCTCTAATGTGTCAGTTGTTTCATCTGCTGAAACAGTAGCGCTTCCTACTCTGACATTACTAAATGCATTTTGATTTTCATATTCAGGATGGTCATGCCCTAATTTAGAATACACACCATCATGATTATGAGTAGTTTTAGAATAACCACTTAATGATGTCAAAGCGCTATTAGCTGTTGTCAAAGCGCTATCAGCTGTTATTTTGACTCCATCTACAACTACTTTATCTGCTTTGGCGTCTAATTTTTTATCTATATTATCTTTATCGTAATAATTTGATGGTTCCATAGTATTGATACCATCAATTTTTGCATCAATAGCATTAATTTGTTCATTAACATCATTGATAGCATTGTCGACATAATCTTTTGATTTAAATTCGACAATTTCATTATTACTATTTTTAATAGAGATAGTTTCTACACCATCTGCATAATTTATAGCTAATTCACCATAGTCAAGTTGTTCACTTTTTGGTAATTTAGCTATTTTCTTACCCTCATTGTCTGTAATAACAGAACTTCGTTTGTGAGTAATTTTTAAATTTCCCATGATTAAAAATATTTTTAATTCTTATTATTATTTTTTATAAATAGTTGTTTATGTATATAATTTATTATTTTTTTTCAAAAAATAAAGAAAAAAATTAACAAAAAAAGGGAACCTGACAAAATATCAGGTTCCCCAAAGAATGGAAAAGAACAGAAAAGGGTATTACATATTTTTTTTACATTCTCATTATAGAATGTACCTCTCATTTAACAATATTTTAATTTTATTGTTTTTTGCAACAATATTATTTAAAATATATCTTTTTATTTGTCTAAAATCATTATGTAAATTTAAATTTTCAAATCCATTGTTTTGAAGTTCTTTATAAGAGAGTCCTTCGCAAACATGTAAAATCCATGCCTTATAAATATTGTCACCAAATTTTTCTTTAACTTCAGTTTTAATTAAATTTACAATTTCATCAATTTCGTAGTTATTGTAACACTCATCAATAATATTATCTCCGATATTATCAATATCTACAGTACTTTTGAATTTATTTCTGGTAAAGTTTGAATAACTATTTTGTTTGTATGCTTTCCAAAAATATAAATTAATATCTTCATTGGTATTATTTAAATTTGAAAAACTTGTACCACATTTTAACATTGTATCCATAAATACATCTTCATCAAATTCTATACCATTTTTCTTTGCCAGTTTTTTTATTTCTTTTTTGAAACTATCAAAACGTGGTGCCACATTATCAAAAAAAATATTAGTTTGTGGCATTAAGCAATCTTCTTCCATAGGACTCTGTAATTAATCTTATTATTACACTATAAATCCCTTAACCATTTCTTCCTTGTTTAATGTATTCTTATTATTAATGTGTGTTATCAATTAAATCATAAGATTTTTTACATTTAAATATAAATATACAATTATTGTAATAAATTCAATATATCTTCACGTTTTATTAAAAGAATTTTATCTGGAATAAAACTTTTAACCATTTCATTTTCCACATAATCTTTTAAATCAAATGAATAGCCCTCTTCACCAATTATTTTGGAATATTCTGAAATTATTTCATGCGCATTAATTTCCCCGTTTTTGTCAGTAAAAAGTTGTAAAAATGGTTCTATTTTATGAATATTTTGTTTTAAAATAATTTTTAAAGTTGAGTTAATAAATTTCTCATTAATTGTGTTTTCATTGAAATAAGTGTCTATTAAATTCATAACAGAACTAGTGATTCTTAATTTAGCTTCTCCTATTTTCATAATACATTTTTTCTTACATTTTTAATTATTTTCCATATTTTAATTGTTTATATTCTTCAAAGGTTAAATCTGAATAATTTTTAATATATTCATTTATATCTGCCATGTTTTTTCTATCCTCATCACTCTTGTTTTTTTGTGCAACAGAAATTAATTCTTTTATTCTCTCCATTTTATTTACAGCATCTGGGTTAGAATTAATTTTCCATTTAACGCTTTTCATCATTTCTTCCTGAATCATTTTTTGAATTTCTTCATTAATCTTTAAAT
>JAEIGA010010284.1_pt1 | contig 14180 bp, 15 predicted proteins | sample 9270691 | NCBI WGS metagenome assembly JAEIGA01 (sample SAMN17057246, study PRJNA624740) | gut metagenome | biome: biome; isolation source: fecal sample | host: Bos grunniens | place: China: Xizang | collected 2019 | reverse complement strand
GCAAACGGCAAGGACATATTGATGATAAATTTAAAATAGCGTTCCGCTGTATAAGCAGCCGTCAAGACTCCCTCGCCTAGCTCATTAAGGAAATTCAAGACAATCGGATAAATGACAAAATAGCCGAAACATAGTCCTGCAATAAATAACAGAAACAAAGCCGGTATATAAAACAGGGCCGTTTTACGCTCATAATCCTTCAACGCCGGTCTCACGAACAGCCAAACCTGTATGGATAAGACCGGTATGGTACAGGCAATCGCCACAATCGATGCCAGCGTGAAATAAATCCAGACGACATCACTAGGCCCAAGGATGATGAGGTCTTCTGTTAAATCCCTGGTGAAAAACTGATAAATATCCTTTACGAAGAAAAGGGACAGGCACAAGAACAAGATAAAGGCGCCTACGGTGATCATCAGCCTTGTTCTCAATTCCTCCAGGTGCTCGACCATATTTAATTGTTTTTCTTCCATCTGTATGTGAATTCACTTCCTTCTAGCAGCAATTTTAATAGAGGTGCGAGAATGACTCACACCTCCATCTAATGGTCATTGAGTTATTTTTTAGGTTCCTTCTTAGAATCATCTAAGTCACTCATGACTTCGCTGCTGAGGTCTTTTGTCGAATTCTTAAATTCACGCAAGGTTTGTCCGAAGGCTCTCCCAATCTCAGGCAATTTCTTTGGACCGAATATAATCAAAGCTAAAAGCAAGATAAGAATTAACCCAGGCACTCCAATATTTGACATTCTATCCCCTCCATTATGATGCTCACTTCCCATTATAATAGTTTTCAGAAATATGGAAAGTAATAGTTTCTATTTTTCTCCAATATTTCAACAAAATACAGGGTGAGATAGCTAAGATTGCCTTTAGATTAACAATTGATGCAGGCTGCTTCCATTTTCGACAACCATGAATGAAAACCCCTTCTTCTCCATCCGCTCCATTAATTCCGGGTAGTCTTCCTTTTGCTGAAGCTCAATGCCAACGAGTGCGGGTCCGTTATCTTTATTATTCTTCTTTGTGTATTCAAAACGCGTAATATCATCTCCAGGTCCAAGCACCTCATCAAGGAATTCTCTTAAAGCCCCTGCCCGCTGGGGAAAATGAACGATGAAATGGTGAAGGAGACCTTCGTATTGAAGGGAGCGATCTTTAATATCCTGCATTCTCCCAATGTCATTATTGCCTCCGCTGATGATGCAAACGATATTTTTGCCCTTAATCTCGTCCTTATAGAAATCAAGCGCCGCCACAGGTAATGCACCCGCTGGCTCAGCAACAATCGCATATTCATTGTATAGCTCGAGGATAGCGCTGCATACCTTTCCTTCAGGAACAACCAAGCAATCATGCATTAGCTTTTGGCAAATCTCATAAGTCCTCTGGCCTACCTCTTTGACTGCTGCCCCATCGACAAAGCTATCAATCTCAGGCAGCTTCATAATCTTTCCTTCTGTAATGGATTTTTTCATCGCAGCCGCTCCGGATGGTTCTACCCCCACACATCTCGTTGCCGGGGAAACACTTGACACATACGAGGAAACGCCTGCCATCAATCCGCCGCCGCCGACACTTGCGAATACATAATCAACCGAAACCTCACAATCATGCAATATTTCCACTGCCACCGTGCCTTGTCCGGCAATGACATGCTCATCATCAAACGGGTGGATAAACATGCGCTGTTCTGCTTGCTCGCATTTCTTCGCCTCTGCATAGGAATCATCAAATGTGTCACCTGACAGGATGATTTCAACAAACCTATCCCCAAACTTTGCCACTTGATTGATTTTCTGCTTTGGTGTGGTTGTCGGCATATAGATCTTCCCCTGTACTTCGAGCGCTTTACAGGCATATGCGATACCTTGAGCATGATTGCCCGCACTTGCGCAGACTACCCCATTTTTCAATTCTTCCTCAGTGAGGCTCATCATCGCATAAAAGGCGCCTCTCAGCTTAAAGGAGCGGACGTGCTGCAGATCTTCCCTTTTCAGATAGACTTGACACCCGTATTTCTCCGATAAACGCTGATTCAGCTGCAAAGGGGTATGAGCCACCTTTTCCTTAAGCTTCTGATAAGCAATCAGAATTTGTTCTACCTGTACCCCCTGTTTAGCCTTAACTAGATGCCCCATTCTCTTTCCCCCAAACTGTTCTTAATTTGTAAATTATAGCAGGTATCCACAATAAATCAACTGAATAATTAGAAAATTCTATATTTTAATTAGCGCATAAATAAACTGCCGAATAGATTCATGAATCTCTACTCGGCAGTCTTTCCGTCAAGCTCCTTTTAGCAGCTGAGCCCTTTTATCAGTAATGGCAGCCTTGATTTCTTTCGCCACCTGCTCCATGCCCAATTCTTCATATTGCTCGGCTGAAATCGCCGGCAGGATTTCCAATTGGACTGTGCCAGGTTTTATGCGATTTTGGTTATTTTCGAAGATATCCGCCGTTCCTTGAATCACGAATGGCACAATCGGTACCTTAGAATCCTTAGCAAGACGGAGGCTTCCAGCCTTGAACTCACCAAGCTCTTTTCCTCTATTGCGCGTCCCTTCAGGGAATATCAAGACAGAGTGTCCGACCTTCAGCTTCTTGACGCCATCACGAATCGACTGTATGGCCGCTCTCCTGTCACTGCGGTCAAGGAATACGCAGCCCATTACCTCCATCCAGCCAGCGACTATCGGAATTTTCTTGACTTCAATTTTCGAGATGAATCCAAATGGTTTCGGGATACCAGCCATTAAGACCGGCACGTCAAAATCCCCTTCATGATTGCCAACGAAGAGAACCGGCCCCTCCGGAATATTTTCCAATCCGGACACCTTAACCTTACAGCCGGAATTCTTCAAGAAACCGGCAGCCCATTTCTTGGGAATAATTTGAATTTCCGCGTCATTTTTTGCCTGATTTTCAGCATAGAGCTTTTTCGCCTTCGAAAGGCCCGGAAGGCTATATACAAGATAGCCGCATAAATAAAAGAACATGTAAATTAACCGAATCATGGTTGATCCTCCTTAGGAAATTGGGGTCAGCCTTCTATATTCTTGGAAATAATAATCATATGGATTCCTCTCATCCTTTGGCCCTTTAACTGAGGATAGCTGCTCCCAGCCTTCCTCCAAGTTTACCGGAGGAAAATAAGTATCTCCCTCAAATTCATCATCAATATAGGTCAGGTGAATTTTCGTCACATATGGCATGAACATCTCAAATAAGACCTGCCCCCCGAAAATGATACATTCCTTATCTGCCTGCTCAGCGAATTGGATGATTTCTTCTTTGGTATGGAAGACCTGAACACCCTCATGGCTCCAGCTTTTGTCATTTGTTAAGACAATATTAATTCTTCCAGGCAAGGGTCTGCCGATCGATTCAAAAGTCTTTCTTCCCATTATCAGGACCTTCCCCATCGTTGTTTGCTTTACATGAGCAAGATCTGCCGGGAGACGCCACGGTAGCTGATTATTAATACCGATTACACGATTCCGATCATAAGCCACGACAATTGAAAACATATGTACCTCCACATGAATATCGACTTTATTTCCATTATAGCAATATATTTAAAAGCCATTACCTTATTGTAGAAAAATAAAAAGCCCCTGTAAAGGGCTTTTTATGTTAGCATCCTTAAACACTGCTCAATTGCAGCATGCGTGATGGTCAATTCTTCTGCGCCGATACCATCACTATCTAGTCACCAGAATGTTTAATGAATCTCGGCTCTTGCAAACCCTCTTGTTCTCGTGTAAAACGGCCACAGAAGGACAATCTCAGTATAGCACCTAAAAAGAACCACTCCTTGATTTCCCTAAGGATTAATCCGCAATCCCACCCCTTCTATTCCCTATCCTCAATAAAGAAGCTTTTGAAGGACTGTCTCAATTACGCTCGCAACGGCAGCGACACTTAATATCGCCAACAGCCATATAGAAACCCATGGAACGAGCGCATGGAGCGCTACTAAGAAACCGCTCACCCATATTCCTGTGCACCAATAGCAGCTAATTAGCTCCCCGATAAATCTTCTTATGCCTACCCCCTTTGGAACGATATACACCGCTTCACCCTCAGGCTCATCCTCTGTCACTTCTTCCAAAAATATCGCACGAAACCTATCCGTTATCGTATCAAACACAATTAATCTTGTCAGCCGGAATGACGCGAGTCCAAGCATACAAAGTAAGAAAAAATTCATCTCTAGCAACAAAAGCACCCCCATATTCCCCGAAACATCACCAAATTGCCGAAAAATAGGCAATTTAATCAAACAAGATAGGTAAATCCTTCATAGTCTGTTAAGGAAATAAAACATCAAGGAGGAAAAATCATGAGTTGCGGTTCTGATTACGAAACACAAAATTGTATTACTGATACTTTGCTTGCAATTGTAGAAGCTCAAGATAAAGTGGAACCTTGTAAAGAAGAAGAAACTGGCTGTGATCGCGCTATCCAGGAATTAAAAGGCGGTCATAAAAAATCTGATTACAACACAATCCCAATCATCCTACAATTGAAAAGCACTGGAAAACCTTTCGAAGGACAAAGCGGTGTTAGGGAAAAATCACACACATCGAAATTTAAGATCATTTGTTCATCTATTTTCCGTGTAGTAGATGTAGATCCAGAAACCAATTGCGCAACCCTAGAATTGCTTAGTAATCACGGCAAGGATGATAACAAATCTCTATGCAATGAAGACATTAAAGGACTTTCTGGCACTGATGCCTTCATCACTGTCGACCTTTCATTCTTCGTCTCTGTTTCTTGCCTGCCTCCAGTCATGCTTACCTAACCATATGTTGGAGACAGATTAAACATGTTCTCAAATTATCTCGAAATCGTTCACCTAGCCTGGGGGCCAAATCCTCAGGCTAACTTTTTGTTTTTATATAATTAATAGATAGGCTTGGCCGCACAGAATCCGTACCACCCCGACATAAAGCTTGTTCCACCTTTTGCTGCTTCTTTTCTTTTTCTACTTTATCTTATTAACCAAGCTCTTTATTGGTTTGGACAAATACCTTCTCACTTTAACTATTATTCATTTATTTTCATTATCGTCATAACTGTAAAGAAGCTAGGTGATATTATAGAATACAAAGATGAGGGTTAAAACCTTCATTAAGCAAAATGGTTTGGATTCCATCCAAACCATTTCTCATATAAATATGAAGCCAGCAAATCACAGATTGAACTGATTTGCGGGCAAGAGATTAGATTTACTTTACAGCAGTTTGACGTCCTCAATATCATCAATCGAAATGGATTGGGAGACCGCACCAACCCGCATCCTTATCATTTCACCACGTTTGCTTTCAATGATGGCATTAACCTTCTCTCCTTGAATCATCAGCTCGCAAAGCGGTTTAGGCACGACGAGCGGATAGCGCGCCAATCTCGTGATTTTCGTTCTTACGTTTTTCTTGTGATCCTCCATAGATTCATCTTCGTACCTAACTTGATCATGTGCGACGACTGTTTCCGCTTCACCAATAGCAGCATCTTTCAAAAGAACAGGCTCCTCTTCCCTGGCTGCAACAAGTTCCTCCATCTTCTTCATGGCCTTCACTTGAATGTTGCCGGGAATATTGAATTCTGATGAAATTTGCTTCACTTCTTCCTGGATTTCCTTCTTAGATTGATCCATTACGGTTTTTCCTTGTTCAGCTTCTATCGGGGCAAGCGGTGATTCCACAAAGACTTCCCTGCTATGAAAAATTTCTTGATTATTTTGCTCAGACCGTTTTATTTGGATCTCTGGCTGAATAATATAGAATAAAGGGGCAACTAAGGCGCCGCCTTTCTGTTTATTCATATGGACTCCTCCGTTTCACTTAAATATCATTCAGGATATTTATATGCAGCAGGCTCCTGTCCATTGACAAATGATCATAAAGAAACCGGAGCTGTCTTGTTAGACAGCTCCGGTTTTTGATTTTTATACCGCAATCGGCGCCTTGATTGTCGGATGAGGATCATAGCCTTCAATTTTCAATTGATCGAGAGTTAACTCAAATATAATTGTGAATGTTGGATCGATCACCAAGCGAGGGAGCTCTCTCGGTTCCCTTTGCAATTGAGTCTGTACCTGCTCTACATGATTCAAGTAGATATGGGCATCACCTAATGTGTGAATGAACTCCCCAGGTTCAAGACCGCATTCTTTCGCAATCAGATGCGTCAGGAGCGCATAGCTGGCGATATTAAACGGCACCCCAAGGAAGATGTCAGCGCTGCGCTGATATAGCTGGCAGGATAGCTTCCCATCTGCCACATGAAATTGGAACAAGCTATGACAAGGCGGCAGTGCCATATTAGTCGGTACGTCTTCCGGGTTCCAGGCTGACACAATCAATCTGCGAGAAGAAGGATTATGCTTAATGTCATGGATGACATTCTTCAGCTGGTCAATCGTTTCACCAGTCGATGTTTTCCACTCTCTCCACTGCTTCCCGTATACATTGCCCAGTTCACCGTACTTAGCGGCAAAATCATCTTCTTCAAGGACTCTGCGCTTGAAAATCTCCATCTGCTCATCATAGTCGGCTTTAAATGCATCATCCCGCAGGGAACGGTTACCGAAATCCGTCATATCTGGACCCGTATATTCATCGCTCTCCACCCATTTCTTAAAAGCCCATTCATTCCAAATATTGTTATTATGCTGAAGCAAGAAACGGATATTCGTATCCCCATTAATGAACCAAATCAATTCACTGGCGATCAGGCGAAACGGCACACGCTTCGTCGTCAATAAAGGAAAACCATCCTTCAGATCAAATCTCATCTGATGGCCAAAAACAGACATAGTGCCTGTACCGGTCCGATCGGATTTCTTTGTCCCATTCTCCAGTACATGCTGGCATAAATCTAAATATGCTTGTTCATTTTTACTCATAGCTATCCCTCCATCGCAAATATCCTATATACATTCAAGCAAATTGGTTTGATTCCAGCTGCTTAAAAAACTCATATGTCATTGGTGCTTCTTCGTATAATTTCTTTCGTGTTTCAGCATGATAAAAATATAGTGTAAAAGCCTCTGCAAAATATTCTTCCGGATGATTGAGAAAATAATCCCTGCCCGGAAACAATTGATTAGCTTCTGCCTGCCATATTGGCTCAAACAAACCGGAATGGCTTCTATTCGATAGAACAATTGAATCAATTGAATGTGCAAGCTCATGCAGCTCTAAATTCACGGAGTCATGTCCCATCCCTATGTCACTGCATCCGACTTTCACGTACACGGTTCTTCCTCCGCCCATGCCAGGAACATCATCCCAGGTCGTATTCGTATATCCTCTTGGCATGACACCCTTAAGATGCGCGGCTTCAGGCTGGTCAGTCAATTGGCCTGTGAACAACCTCACCCTTATTCCGCTGGCCGCGATTTTCTTAAGCAGACTGTCTGGCAATGAGCTGATTCTAGTGATGATTTCCTCCGCCGCATTCCAATCTTCTTTATTATCCGGTAAGATAATGATAGTTGACAGCATATCCGGGTTAGCGATTTTCAGGGCTTGTTCATGAAAGAATTCCGCTTCCGCATAATGGCGGCTAAATGGCCATATGACAGCCAAACACATAAGAGCCAACGCTATGACAGCCACGCCGTACCCTGTTCCTCTTCCCATACATATCACCTTCTTAGGAGCGTATTGACTTATGATAAAAAAATGGCAAACACCGCCTGAAGACCACATCTACTATTCTATCTTTCTATTAATTGAGAAAGAGTGTGAGGTCGAAATAGGCAAACTGGGCACCTATTTTTTTCAGCGGGGTGTCTATGTATATGTAGGCAGCGCCAAACGAAATCTATTGAAACGTATTGAGCGCCATATATGTATAGAAAAGAAGAAACGCTGGCATATGGATTATATCCGCCCCTTTGGAACAATCGTAAAAATTATAACATATGACCATTCTATAGGAGAATGCAATCTTGCTGGAAAATTCATTGCTAAAGGTGATATCCCCGTTCCAAGGATGGGGTCCTCTGACTGCAAATGCCCTTCCCATTTCATTTATTTAGGGAGACCAAAACTTCCTCTTTCAGAGGAATATATCAAGAGCTTTATCCAATAAAAAAGCGGCAGGGAGGCTTTAAACACTGGCCCCTGCCGCCTGTCTTAATTTACATTACATATTAGCTGTTTCGTGCTGATGTTTCTTCCGGTAATAATGAAGGCCGATTGCATAGCCAAAGATGACAGCTAAGATTGCGAAGAATAATCCATGTCCAATATGAATGTCATAGATGGATAGGAACATCTTGATAGAAATAACGGCAATCAGTATAAATGCCGCGCTCTCCAGTTCAGGAATCTTCATAATCAATCGCAAGAACACACCGGCCACCCCCCGCATCATCAAGACACCGAGAATCCCTCCGATGAACAAAATCCATACTTGCTGACTAACACCAAAGGCAGCGAGAATGCTATCAACCGAAAAGGCAATATCCATTAACTCAACCGATATGACCGTTCCCCAAAACGGACCAAATAGCCGCATGAGAATCCCTTTCTTGCTGATTTCCATTTCTTCTCCCTCATTCTTGTGCTTGCGGAAGAAATGATCATAAGCGAGCCAAGCAAGATACGCTGCACCTAACATCTTCACCCATTTTATCTGAATCAGATATACGCCAATCCCGATAGCGAGAAAGCGGAAAAAGTAAGCGCCAAGCAGTCCGTAAAACAAGGCTTTCTTCCTCTGCTTATGCGGCAGGTGCTTGACCATCACCGCTAGCACCAAGGCATTATCAGCTGATAGCAGGCCTTCCATACCAACCAAGGTTCCAATCAGCCCCCAGCTGACTGGATCCGTTAAAACGTTCAGCCACATTTGCCAATCAAAGAATGAGGCATATGTGTCTAGCAACTGCATCATAAAGTCATTCATTGCTGTATGTCATCTCCCGTTTTGAACATGAAATAGAAAAAAATACGTTGTCTCCAACGTATTCTTCCCTAAAGTCCCCCTGGCAGAAACATCTTTAGCTCAACCATTTTGGCGGGGTATTTTGGCTCCAATAAATTCTTGCAATCGAGTGATGGGCGGTGAAATGATCCTTGTATGTATGATAATGAAACTCAAACCAATGACCTTCCCCAGGAGGGTTCTCCCGCCTCACATGGAAGCGAATTAAGTCTTTTCTCGTTTCATTGTCATACAAGTGAAAAATTTTCTCTCCTAGGCCGCCGCTCGGTTTTTCTGAAATGGAGATATCCGAAAGCCGTTCATTCGGATATTCCGCCGAGAATTGTTCAAGCGCTGCCTGCATGCCTGGAAGAACCGCAGAATAGAACTCTTCCTCGATAACCGGAGCAATCCTCGGACCGAACTTCTCAATCGATTGCGATTCTGCTTGACTCATCATAAATGAAAGAAACTCAGCTTGCGAGTCTGCTGTCGTCTCTGCCTCTTCATATATCTGTGCAGATTCTGTTAAACTATACGGCTTGGCCTTTTCATCCTTGGCGCTTGTCCCCTCATACCATTCTTGATATTGGGAGGGGGTAATGATTCCGAAGCTCAGAACGGAAAGACCGACAACCAATGTCTTCTTCAAAATTCCGGACCAGTTCTTCATCGATTCACCTGCCTGCTATATGGTTCTATTGGAATTAAATTATCAAAAATTTTTAATAATTCAATTCTATCACACCGTAATGAAATTTTGCAGACTTTCTTTTCTCAACGGTAAACCCGTATTTCTCAAAACGATGACTACGAAAATGATCCTTCAAGACCACACGCTTCCTCGCTACCCTCTTGGCATTCATGATGGCCTCTTTCTGCACATCCTGATAGGACGCGAATCCTCTTAGGCCGGACATGCCCATGCTTTCTTCAACTGTTTCCGTAAACATGGGGTCGAGATAGACAACATCATAAGAATCGTCTTTTGAATCACGCAAAAAATCATGATAATCAGCCTGCACCATATCAATTCTTTTTAAAGCATCCTTATATACAGCACCGCTCTCTGTGTAATGGCGCCGGCCTTCATCCATGATGAAATGTATGTACGGATTAACTTCTAATCCAGTCACCCTTCCCCTTTCCCCAACGGCAAAGGCGGCAACCCAGGCATCCGCTGCCATTCCCATCGTACAGTCAAGCAATGTCATCCCCTCACGAAGACCTGTTATAGAAAGAAAGGGGTCTGACTCTCCCCTCTCGATCCGCTTCATCCGAATGGCAGCCATATTCGGGTGGAAGAATAAAGGTTTATCACTTCCAAGATCATACATCTCCGTGCGCGCCCTTCCGATGACAATGCAAGGCTCTTGATAGATAGTCTGGAGCTGCTTAATCGTTCGCTTCTTTCTTTCAATATAGCGTAGCCCCAGATGAGCCGCTGCCTCCATGGCCTTTTGATTCAATTGTGTATTTGTTCTCTCTATCGTTGTGACAAACAAGTTCCTGACTCCTTTTCCTGAAGGTTTTGTGGGACAAACGAAAGAAAGACTTTCCAGATGCGGAAAGTCTCAAGCCTTCTTACTTGCAGTATTTAGAAAAGGCACCCAATAAATTATCGCGGACATCCTCAAGCGTGTAGCCCTCAATCTCATGTCTTGGGATAAAATGAACAACCTCATTACCTTTGAAGAGAGCCATAGAAGGGCTTGAAGGAACCTCAGCAATATATTCTCTCATTCGGGCTGTCGCTTCTTTATCCTGACCGGCAAAAACAGTCACGAAATGATCGGGTTTCACTTCAGCTTCAATCGCCTGTGTCGCAGCAGGTCTTGCAAGACCGCCTGCACATCCGCAAACGGAATTAATGACTACAAGCGTTGTTCCTTCTGCCTTCTCCATGAATTCATCCACTTCTTCAGGAGACGTCAATTCCTTAAATCCTGCATCCGTAAGTTCTGCTCTCATTGGCTTAACCATTTGTTTCATATATTCATCATATGCCATGGACATGTACATACCCCCAAATTCTTACTGTTCTCCTGTTAGAATACATCAGAAATCCAGCAGTTGCAAGGATTGAAGAACATATGGGCTGCCCAAATCAAATCTTCGCTGGATACTTCAATTCGTCATTCTCAAAGAAGTCTGTCACTGTAGCCGGCTATTCCCTCATCAAAACACGCCCCATCAATTGTCACGTGATTCAAATCCATCATTAACTGCTGCTTTCTCTAGTAAATCAATGTTCACAAGAGACTTTAAACTTGCTCTACTATGTATCTTTTTGCATGGACCCGCTTGCTCTAAATAGTCTTAGATGATTAAATTCATAAGCTGCTTCAAAAAAAGTTAAAAAATTATTTTTATATGATAGGATATTCCTTCAATTAATGTTAAAATGTTCAATAATTCTAAATATACAGATAAATTTACCTAATGGAGATGATTTTCATGACTGAAATGAGAAGTAATATGATAAAAAAAGGCGTGGATCGCGCACCACACCGTAGCCTGCTTAGAGCAGCAGGAGTAAATGATGAGGATTTCGGCAAGCCTTTCATCGCGGTTTGTAATTCATATATAGATATTGTGCCAGGTCATGTTCACCTGCAAGAGTTCGGAAAAATCGTAAAAGAGGCAATCCGTGAAGCTGGCGGCGTCCCATTTGAATTTAATACGATTGGTGTGGATGATGGAATCGCCATGGGACATATCGGCATGCGCTATTCTCTTCCAAGCCGTGAAATTATCGCGGATTCAATTGAAACAGTCGTTTCAGCACATTGGTTCGATGGGATGGTTTGCATTCCAAACTGTGACAAAATCACTCCTGGTATGATGATGGCCGCGCTGCGCGTCAATATCCCCACTATATTCGTCAGCGGCGGACCGATGAAAGCCGGTAAGGACAAAGATGGCAACGCTCTTTCGCTCACCTCTGTTTTCGAAGGTGTCGGGGCTTATCAATCCGGACAAATTGATGAAGCACGGCTTCAGGAAATTGAACAGGTCGCCTGCCCGACTTGCGGATCCTGCTCCGGAATGTTTACCGCAAATTCAATGAACTGCCTTGCGGAAGGGCTGGGTTTAGCTTTGCCTGGCAATGGTACGATACTCGCGGTGGCGGAAGAAAGAAAGGATTTTGTAAGACAATCTGCCAAACAATTAATGCAGCTCATCAAACAAAATCTAAAACCGCGCGACATCGTGACAATGGATGCCATTGATAATGCATTTGCCCTTGATATGGCTATGGGCGGTTCGACCAATACAGTTCTCCATACCCTTGCATTAGCCCATGAAGCAGGCTTTGAATATCCAATGGAGCGCATTAATGAAATTGCCAGCCGGGTACCTCATTTGGCAAAAATAGCGCCAGCATCCGATTATCATATTGAAGATGTACATAATGCAGGTGGTGTCAGTGCCATTATAAATGAATTACTGAAAAAACCAGATGCTTTGAATGGAGATTGTATAACGGTATCCGGCCAAACATTGCGAGAGAATGTAGCAGGCTGTGAAATTGTTGATCATGATGTCATCCGGCCTTTAAGCAATCCACATTCTGAACGCGGAGGTTTGGCAGTCCTGTTTGGTAATCTGGCACCAAATGGTTCCATTATTAAAGTTGGAGCAGTCGACCCTGAGGTTGGCGGCTATCACAGGGGCCCTGCCATCTGTTTCGATTCCCAGGAAGATGCACTATCAGGTATCATAACCGGTAAAGTAAAAGAAGGCGACGTGGTAGTTATCCGTTATGAAGGTCCCAAAGGCGGTCCTGGTATGCCGGAAATGCTCGCTCCAACCTCACAAATTGTCGGAAGAGGATTGGGAGCTAAAGTCGGACTAATCACTGACGGACGTTTTTCAGGAGCCTCAAGGGGAATCAGCATTGGGCATATATCACCAGAAGCAGCTGAAGGCGGCCCTATTGCCTTCGTTGAAAACGGAGATATCATTGAGCTGGATATGAATAAACGAACCATTCAATTGGAAATTTCCGACGAAGAGTTTGAACAACGCAGAGCAAATTGGAAAGGCTTTGAACCTAAAGTGAAAACTGGCTATCTTGCACGCTATTCCAAACTGGTCACATCCGCAAGTACGGGCGGCGTTATGAAAATCTAAATGATGAACAAAACTAAATGGAAATAGGATTTCAAGAAAACCTTATCCACCTTTAGTATGCCGCTAGATTGATAAACTATTGGATTTGAAAACGATAAGTTCTGTTTAAATTAAATTGTTTCAGACTGTAGACAAAATCCCTTAAGGGTTTAAAACTGCCCCTATATTATTAGTCAAAATCTAACGATGTAGGGGTATTTTCTATGCTCTAGCACTTTTATTGAAAGGAAAAGCTATTTTCGGCAGAATGGACTCAGCGAACCGTGGGGGAGCTGCTTTCGCCAGCTCGCCTTCGGCAAGAGCTGTCATCAGCCTGCCTCCTTCTCCGTACCGAGAGTCTCGCCCATTCTGCCGAAAATAGGAGTCTGCGCTTCATAAAAAACAGTACTCACAAAACCAACATTTACCTACTTTAGTATAATACAACTAACAATACTTACCCACCCAAGGTGATGATGACATTTAACCAAATATACCCCTAAAAACCGTGAACAAATAGAAATGATTACATTAGATTAACTCGTACCCGAGAACCATTTGGTTCGAAAAGTCGAAGCCGCCATTGATTTTTCCTTCATTTACTCATTAGTCGAGGATGCTTATTCGGCTGAACGAGGTCGCCCCAGTATTGATCCTGTTGTCCTCATTAAAATGACCTTCATCCAATACATGTTCAGTATTCGTTCCATGCGCAAAACCATTGCAAAGAATCAATTGAACAGGTCTTTGCCGATGCAAAGGAAAAGCATGGAATGCGGTGGACAACCCTTAGGAGAATTGAAAAATTGTCCATGCAGGCGATGCTTACTTTTGCTGCTATGAACCTAAAGAAGATAGCCAATTGGCTATGTAAAACGCCAAAAATGACCTAAAAAAGAGAGCAGGAGAGGCCTGTCTATGGAGAATATATCAAAAAATGAATGAAGGGACTGAGAATAAAAGCATTCTCAGTCCCATTTGCCTACAGTTTGAGACTGCCAATATGGCAGTCTTTTATTGTTATAACCGATAGCAAACCAAAAGGTATGTTCAAAGTTGCTTCCCTGACCGCTCTGTTACAAATAACCTTTTTAGGATACGTATATAACGAAGAAT
>JAEIGA010010283.1_pt1 | contig 14180 bp, 11 predicted proteins | sample 9270691 | NCBI WGS metagenome assembly JAEIGA01 (sample SAMN17057246, study PRJNA624740) | gut metagenome | biome: biome; isolation source: fecal sample | host: Bos grunniens | place: China: Xizang | collected 2019 | reverse complement strand
TGGGATGAGAACAAGGACAAGTATGCCTGGCTGATTTTCCTGATAGTGGCAGTGATCTTCGTGATGCTGGCAATGACCTTTGAATCGCTTCGCCTTCCGCTGGCTGTGATATTTATGATACCGATTTCATTCATAGGTCTGTTCCTGACCTTCGGCTTGTCTGATCTGTCGTTTGATCAGGGTGGATTTGCGGCATTCGTGATGCTTTGCGGAATCGTTGTGAATGCCGGAATCTATATTGTGCTTACATATAAGGATGTAAGCAGGCAAAATGCAGGATTAACGGGAATACGAGGCTATGTAAAGGCACTTGGCAGAAAGATAAACCCGATAATGCTGACGGTAATTTCTACAACTCTGGGATTGATACCTTTCCTTACCGACGGCCCGCAGGAAGTCTTCTGGTTCGACTTTGCCATAGGAACTATCGGAGGTATGGTCTTCTCGGTCATTGCCGTCATTCTGGTTCTGCCGGTGTTTGTTATATCGAAAAATATAACAAACACTTTTTTCTTCCTTGGTGATTAAGCGAGTTCGTAGATGCTTGATCGACTATAGAGTAAAAAGACATTAATAATATTAATGTAAAGAATCAATATAATAAATGTTGCTTGACTTTGTAGACATTATCTCCAAGACAAATACGAAAATCTTTATCGAAACATTCAATGATTATAAGGAATACTAAAAAATGAAGTCTGGAATAATAGGAGAATTATAAAACACTGCATATATGAGCCAAGCCACAAATTGCATGTCTAAGTATCAAATACTAGATGCCACTATAATAGACTATTTATGATCATCCGGAAATAGGACATTAAAAGCACCCAAAATGCATTTGGGACTCTTCTATGGGACTTAACACATAAGTCCCGTCTATTCCTCGCACTTATAAATCTATCACTCTAAATCTCTATTTGCAACGAACTATTTCTATTATCTTTGATTAGCCGGAGATGCTTGCTAAACAAAATGTGAAACTATTACTTAGTATGTGCGAAAAAACTTCATAGCTTATTTGACTCTCAATAACATACACTATTTAAATGTTAAACTTTAAATACAAACCTGAAATATTGCTTGTCTAATTTTGTAAAACGGATGGAAGATTTATCGTAATGAAAAAGTCCATTGATTCCGAATAGTTAAATCATAGCGCGCGTGAGTATCTATAAATTTATGTTTAATTTAACTTATTAAAAAATGAAGCAATTATTATATATAGTTGGCATTGTTATGACAACTATCGTGTCCTGCAACAAGCTGGAAGAATCATTTGTAGGAGATATGACAAGTGTTGCTCCGGAAGATGCAATTAAAGAATTTTCTATAATTTTATCTAAAGCAGCATCTAATGATCATAAACTTCGATTATTTATGAAAGAGGAAGCTCTAAATATGTTTGATATGGACTATGATGTATTTTATCCTCTAATTAAAGATAAAATAGTGTATGATGGTAAAAGTTTTAAGATGATACTTAAACAGTATGACACAAATAACGTAATCGAAGAAATTGAGAAACAATTACCATATTTAAATATACTAATTCCTGATTGGTCTTGGCTTGATGAAGATTGTTTCAGTGTTTTTGATTGGGATACGGTTGATGATATGATAGTTGTTACTTATAATGATGTTGATGGCTCTCATCATCTTTACATGAATGGTGAATATGTAGGTCTGCTTGACGAAGGAAATTTCCCGGTTTTTCCAATATTGATTGTGAAAGAGAATGAAAGAATGCGGTTAAAAGATGTACCAACGAAATCAAATAGGCCAGAATATGAGTTCGTAAACGAAGTTTTTGATGGATCTAAACGCATAGAGACTAAGGCAAAACATTATACCGAATATTGGGATTATGATAATTGGGGACTTTATAATTATGAATTTGCAGATAAATTAAGTCCTTTAGTAATTAATGCATATAATGAGTTTGGTGATAGTTGGAATAATGCTATGCATAGAGACTACATTTATTATGGAATGACTAAAAATAATACTACTCATGGAGTTCTAAATAAATCTATAGTTGAATCTATATATAGATTTAGAATTAAGCCTGAAGCTGTAAAGACAATATGCGACACACTATCTAACGACCCATATTTTATAGAAATTATTACAAAAGATAAAAAGAAAAATAAGTTATCTGGAAATGAAATACAAGCACTATTATGGTCAGAGGGTGCTTTAGAAATTGAGATGAAGTTTTATTTAGGAGATGGAACACCAGATTCAATGACAACTTTTTCTAAAATATTTACGGTACAGCCTAAAGATCTTTGGGAGGTTAAGACAAGCGCTGTTACTAGAACTTGGGATTTCAAGGGATATCATTATGAATATGTTAGCAATATTTCTGATTTGGTAATGAAATGGTATTATCCTACTTACTCAGTTGAATTGCCAAGGTGGGATATTTCTTCTCAATCAGATAATTTGTGGTTTAGCGTTTACGAGAAGGATAAATCAGGTACGTCTGTGTACGAGGTTAATAATAGTTACTCCTATGCATCGAATTTCAAAGTTAATGCAAATACTAGTCTAGGTAGTAAAATAAAGAGTAGTTTAGGACTCGAACATAGTGACTCTGACAATCGAAGTAAAACAGCAAAATTACAATTCACAACTAATTATACTTCTAACTTTTTGGGAGATGCGAATTACGATTTTAGTTCACGAATAATTATGGGGGGCATCAAAATGTATGAAGGTGTCGAAGTTTATGAACTCAAATCCGTATCAACAGGGACAGTTGATGTAACATTTATGCCTAAACTATTATAATATGACTAAACGGATATTATTATGTCTATGTATAATAGTAATGACTGTTTCATGCATAAACGAGCCCTTGGTATCAATAAATGTTAACGACAGATTTTCCGGGTCTTATAAATGTATATCTGCCATGTGGCAAGGTAAACCTATAGATATAGATGGTGATATGGTTGCTACGTCTGATTTATTGAGTGAGTTCGCGGATTTTAAAAATATATATTTTATAACAGATGAAGCTGGGGTTGTCTATGATATCAATAAGCTTAATGATTGCAGTACTATTTCTTTACGGATACCATTACAAGCAATATCTTCCTTTATAGATCCGAATCTTCCGTATCTTAAAAATTTAATAACTCCATATATTACTTTTCAATATAGAGTAGATTTATCTGGCAATATTATAATTAGCAATGCTGTAGATTATGGGGATGTGATGAGGCACATAGATATATATAGTAAAGATAATCTACATTTTTCGGAAATAAGTTCTGCTAGTTTATCAATTATAGATGAAAGAATACATCTTAAAGTAAAGATAGGTTATTGGGATTATATAACTTGTGCTTATTGTTTTGAATATGTGGTTATGATATATGAGCGTAAATAATTTCAATAAAGTATATTGGACAAGTATCGTTCAATGCTATAAACTTTAATTGTAGACACAACTCATAACTCTTGTGACGAGGTTGGTGCTATAACCTTCTATGGGATAATAATTAGCACCACCTCGCTTTCACCAACTTGCATGCCAGGCCATTAGTGTTAATTAAAATTTGGCAGTTATATACGAGATGACACAAAATATGGGGTCTCCTACTGAACCCCATATCCACCCGGATGATTAGGCTGTCTTTTTCGGGAAGACCATCCTAAAGGCTTTCGCCTTCTTCGGGTAAACCCTTTTGCCGTTTACCATCTTATAGCGACAATAAACCACAACTTCATCTGGGTTGTTTTTGTTTTCACTCGACATTTATAACACCTCCTTTTTGTTTTGCCTTGCGGCTTATTTAGATGTCCGCTTCCTACACGGACACAAAAACCCGGCAGTAGGAATACCGGGTTTATCTTTCTACGATTGGGAAGAAAGAGGAGAGGGGCGAGAATTATTCTCGGAGATGTTATAAATGTTAGTGAAAACATTGCAAATGTAGTTAATAGTTTGGAAATCCCAAACTTTTCTAATAATTTTACAAAAGCATAAGATTATGTTTTGTGCACAGAAATTTGAAATAGTTTGCTCAATCGCCTCTGAATCACCACCTCGGACTGAATGAGCAAAGACTTGCATACATTTGGGTAGTGTGGGTTCCGCAAAAGAGAAATCTGAATCTAAGAAATAGTGTAATCTTGTATATAATTACCTAAAATTTAACATATGTTTCATTTGTAAGCATCCGACCAAGTACGTATAGATAACAATTAGCCACCATTACTCGGTAGTCCCCAGTAGTGGCGGCTATCAGTCATAGTAGCTGGTTATTACCTGCTATTAGCGGGTAGTACCTGCCATATGCAAAGAAGTAGCTGTTCAATGTCCTTTTCTGTCGGGATTCTTTTGAGAGTATACTTAATCCATGAACGAACATTGATGTCATACACTTTGAAATTATTGAAGAGGGAATAGACAATGGCTGCCCTGATAGTGGCGTCGTGGTCGCTGCAGAAGAGCTTGTTCTTTCGGCGATAGCGAGAGGGCGAATCACATTATCGACCCGGTTGTTGGTGATGTTATATCTCTCATAAAGCACATAGCGGCTCAGACGTAGGAGAAGAGTGTAAGTGTACACCAAAGCACGGTCCCACGAATGACGCTAATTGATTTCTTACTGTGTCGCAGCATAGATTACCATTTACCTCCTATATTTTATTCCTTGACGAAATTCAGATTATCAATCTCAATGTTTGGCAACAATAAGCATCAATCTGTAATCTGTAAGTGGTCTGAATACTTTATTTTTTCGTGGAGCTTTGGGGAGATTATCGAACTGAATATTGGATTTGAGCACGAAGTTGTTACAGGTCGTATAGTCTTTATGTACTCCAATACCAGACTGATGGACATGCTGCTCGTCCACCATCCGATATTTATAAGTTAGAGCAATTATTTATTTTTGCTTACAAATCTTTTCAATAACAAAGAATTATTTGCCCATTTCCCTTCAATTCTCTTATTGCTAATTAATGTTACTCCTCCATTAGATCTATTAAGACCTTTAATAATTGATGCATCTTGATAAGCGAAAAGTATTTTGTCGCTATTACTAAATTTAAGGTCAATGTTCCATTCACAAAGAATAATGATTGTATAATCTGAATTAGTAACACATCTTTTGATAAATTCTTCAATATTAGTTTTCTTTTTAATCGATAGTTCAGAGTAGATTGATACTATTAAGGTTTTTGCATGACATATTGGATGATATATATATCCCTCTCGTTGATATAATATTAGTTCCTTATATGTTCCTGGCTCTTTAACTTTCTTGGATTCTATGCCAATAAATGTCCAGGATGTATCTGGGCATGCCTCTTTGTCAAAGATTTTAATTTGGTCATCCTTTGAATATATGTAGGTTATGATATAATTATTACTCGTATGATTCTCTATTAATGTTCCCTTCTTATAGTCAGTAAAGTCAATTAGAGGTAAATCATACCACGAGTAAATAGCTACACACGTTATAAATGTAAGAGAAACAATATAGGCAACTGGCTGCCATCTGTTAATATAATATAATCTTCTTAATGGAAATAATGCATACAATAGCATTCCCATTAGTACAATATTCTTTATGAAAGTCTGCCAATGCGTCAGATGGATTGCTTCGCCGAAGCATCCGCAATGCATCTGCGGATTCCAAATTACAAGAGCTAGAGAAATCATTGTGAACGCGGACTGCATTCCCAACATAACCCATCCGGTAATTCTTGACAATATACGGAACGCAGCCGCAAATCCGATAATAGCCTCCAATGCCCCGAGTAATACGCCAAGTATTTTTGCCACATGATCAGATTCCAACAGATGCATAAAGCGGAAATAAGCCTCGACAATAAGTCCTGTTCCAACCGGATCCATAACCTTCAGAATACCGCTCACCCCAAAAATCAGTCCAACAGTTATTGAACACCATTTTTTATATTTACGCATAATACTCATATTAAGATTCCTTGACTCCCTGTAGCAGTTCACCTATTTGTCTTGTTAGATATATCACAAATACGGAATCAGTAGCATTAATTAGGGATAGTCATTTAATTCCTTCAAACTGAGTCAACCGGCAGACCTTCCCGTATTTTCCCGATTAAACTCATCGATTTTTATATCATCGGCTCTGGTTTAGAGCCGATGTTTTCGTTTTTAGTTACGTCTGGAGCCACTACTCCTGTAAAGTCGCATTCCACGCGTAGAACATCAGGATGCAAGAGATACTTGGACTGACTCGCGTCTTGCGAGGTTGACAACATTTGCTGTATGTATGCCGAAGAAGATCAGTAGGATCTCAGTCGACTTTATCCTCGCAGCTATCTTTCGCAGTCCATAATGTTCCTTCAGAGTTCCAAATGAGCCCTCCATTGCTGTAGCTCTCACTCGTGCAAGCTCGCGTTTAGTAGCGCTCTTCACCTCATTCTTCCCAATTCTACCTTTCTGTGTGAATGAGGTTTCAATACCTTTCTTCTTGCAGAAGGTTCTGTTATCGTTTCCAGAGTAACCCTGGTCTCCACCTATCTTCTTCACTGGCACTCCGGTCAGTTTCTCTGACAGAGACACACAATGCTTTAGTCTCGTACCTTCATTAAACGCATTGAATGACAGCTTCTCAATGAACGATATTCCGTCAATCAATATGTTGTTGCACTTTGCTCCGAACTCCACCGTCTTCGTCTCCTTGCCCCTGACTGTTGGTCTGACATATGGCTTGCTGATGCTCACAATACGGTTAGGGATGCTCTCACGAGAGTCACCGCTCTCGAAGTGATTCTTCTGCTGACGATATACTTTTGTAATCGTGTCAAGTGTATCCAACTCCCTGTCATTCAACATCTCCATATCAGAGTGGACGCGCATCTGCCTGCGGATTTCGCCAAGCAGCTTCCCTGACAATGCAAGCAGTCGCATTATCATCTTCATGGTCTGCTTGTGAGTATGCTTGCGCTGCTTCCTATAAGCAAGATTCGCTTTCTCAATGTCATTGTACTTCGTTCTCATCCTGTGTTCACCTAGCTGAGAGCTGATACCGCACATCATCTTATACGCTCTCTCAACACATTCCCAAAGCAACTTCACGTCGGTCGGAAAACGCATCAGGCTTTCATAGCAGCTGGCATCTGTATAGACAGTGTCAAGGTTCTTCATGTATGGCTTCTAGGCATCTGCAAGTACCTTCTGCTGGATCTTCAGTTTCTTGGACAACTCCAACAATATATTGTCAATGAGCTTGTAGCTAGTCAAATGGTTCCGGGGGATTATCCTCACACCGCAGAAGATCGGTAATGGATATTTCCATTCAGAGCTTCCAGCAGTTCCGGAGCCGACAACCCGGTATGCATCTTCAAAAACGCCAATGCCACCTTTCCTTCTGGAGTGAAGAATGGCTTCCTGCCGCGAGGCGTTCTCAGGCTTTTCGGTTTCTCTTCAATCAAGCCAAACGACATAGCCATTTCATGAAGAGGAAGAAGCCTCTTGATCTTGCCAAGTTCGCTCGTCTTGAAGGTTTCTACATACTGCTGATAAAAATCAAACTCTGTAAATGCAATCTCTTGCTGATTATCGGATAAATTTCGTACTTTTGCCATGAGAATTTTTGCTCATTTCCTCCGAAATTCACTTTTCCAGGGTGTTCGGAGGAATTTTTATTTCCTTTAGCTAAGATACGAAATTCCTATCGCATTATCAATCAATCAGTTGTAAACTTTTAGTCTATTTCGCGACTGTCCCTAATTAGCATATAACTAGATCATCACCCATTACTTGATGATAATAAGGTAACCATATAGATTAAATATAATTAGTCTGCTTCATTATATATGGGTGTTTTATGTGGATATGAACGTATTTAGGTCATCTTGTGGAAGATTAACTGATGCTATATTAGTAATAAACAATCACTAGTGTTAAGTGTAGTGTGGAATTACTTATTCCGATTTACATTCATATCAACTCTAATAACATATGAACCTATATCAGTATTAGTTACGATTCTAACGACAACTGTTTGTTTTCCGAGCTTGCCAGAGGTATCGATTTTAATAGTTATTTCACCCTCCTCTCCAGGTGCGAATGCATTTCTATCATAGTGCACACCGGTGCAATTACAAGTTGGGAAACTATCTGTTATGGCCAAAGGAAAGTTACCGGTGTTCTTGATTCTAAATGTCAATTCTTGTATGCTACCTTCTTCAACATATCCAATATCAATACATCTATTATCAATAAATGTTAATTGCGGCCCATCTTTTATTAAGAGATTAGCATATATGCTAAGACAAACATATAAACAAATATTTATAACATTCATATTAATTTAGTTTAAATCGTATTAGTTCAAAACATTCTTTATTTAAATCAACCCCAACATTTGCGTAATAGAAGTCGTTATTTTTACCAATTATTTCAAGAGGAGCACCAATTTGATAGATATTGATAAGATCATACTTGTGATTATATTGTTGCATCATCCATACCCCATCATCTCTTTTATACGTTCTTAGAATATACTTTTCATCCGCAAATATTCTTCCGTAATATCCATAACATTCTTTTAAGTACCCTCGATTAATTTCATAATCATCAAAAGAATACGACGTAGGATAATGTTGTGTATTAACCTGGTCAGAAGGCACTCCAAATGTTCCACAAAGCCTTCCATCAATATCATATTTATATATTATAGGATCTGCTTCATATGTCACATAAATGTAATTGTCAACAATTGCAAAATCATAATCCGAAAAAACCGGGATGTGATGCCTTTGATATATTTTAGGATATTTACCAAAAAGCCTTTTAGTCCCAGAAATATCATTTATGTTAAATGAAATGAAGGTAAATGAATTCTTCCAGTAGTTTTTCGCTATCCTTCCTTTAAGGAACTTATTATACTTTATATGCTCAGTGGTGACCGGAAGATAAATGCGCCCATTATTAGAAAACATCTTATTAGAATCAAAATTATACTCATACATTTCCGGGATATTGGGATCTGGGGCTGAGAGTAAAGATATTGCCTCATTTTCTCCGAAATCTTCAGATAGCATCATAAACCATGGCATTTGTGTATTATATAGAATATTAAACTCCTTATCAAACTCGAGAATAGCTCCTCCAGCGTCCATTATTATCATATTTCCGGTTTTCCCATCTATTGCAGAAATCCATGCAGGTTGTATCATTTCATTTGGACCTCTTCCTTGTGTCACTTCTTCACCAATATATTGACCATCCAAATCATATAATTTAATGCCGACAATATACTTGTCAACGAAGTATAATATGCTATCTTTGATTAGCCACTGACCTGCTAAGGAAGTATTATATGCATCAATATATAGGGAATCAGCATACAGTTGCTTGGTATTATTCTCATCTATATTATTATGGTTCTCTCCATTACGGCCAATAGTGTTACATGCAGATATGATTAAGCATAGAAATAAGACGATGTTAGTTTTCATAATATTGCTTATTATATAATAAGAAGAAGAGTTCTCTACCGATGTGATATTGCTTTTTCGTTTGATTGATGTCATTGTTGGATTTGAATGTCGTTAGATAATTTAAATAGTTGATTGTGTTTAGTTCTGCCTGATTTTTCAAATCTTCTATTGTATTATTGTTAATTTTTATATCAGGAAATCTACTCTGCCAATATTTGATATTTATACCCTCAGAATATATATTGATCGGGTTGCCTCCAGGTTGATTTGGGAATAAAGATTTAATCTCTGAAATATCATTGATATATAAGGGCGTTGAGAAGCATATAGTCTCATTGATACATATTTTGTTTTGAAATGGTTTGCGATAAGGCGGATATTCCGTAAAGAAAAATTCTTCATCTGGAATAACAGGTGTTTCCCAATTCACCTTTTTGCATACTTGTTTTGTATATATTTTATCTTTATAATAGCAATAATCAATCTTAAAAGTATAAGGAGTGATACAGAATCTAGGATTTCCTTTAATATATATATCGCTACTGTATCTATTTTCGGCATTATATATAATTATGCTTGTTGGTATCCCTTCCGGACTGATGCATAAGATACCTCTTTGACAGTATAATTTAGATTTCCGCGGGAAGTCTTTCGATTTTGGAGTAAATTCTATCATGTATCCATTATATTCATTATCTGTTATAATAGAATATTTATAATCATTAAGATGCTTTATATTAAGAGGGGAATATAATTCAATACATCTTTTAAGATCTAATGACGATAAGGAAATTGTATTTGAATAGTTTCTGTCAAATTCTGATAGGTCTCCGGACCGATTAGTTACTATTTGAGTAGGAGTAGGAATTTGAATCTTACCTTCTCTCAACACTATGTTAGTGCAAAAAGAGTCAATCGGGAGATAATTCCCCATCAAGTTAAGATCCTCCCAATAATATTTCATTTTATTCATATTAAAGTGAAAAGATCCCCATATTCCAATCGTTGCGGCTATCTGCACAAGCGAATCAGCAGAATAAACCAATTTAGTATAATCTATAGAGCATATGTAATTTTCGGCATATTGGTTTTCAAATATTGTAACTGCATTCCGAACAATATTTTTAGCTGTATTCTTTGCAGAGATGTGGCTAGGAGCTATTTGATTTTGTGCCTTTATTGGAATTAGTACAAGGCAACCGTAAATGGTGCAAATACACCATCTACGGAAGAATGTAAAAAGCCGTGAGTCTGCTTTCATATTTAAGATTCTCTTGGAGGACAATTCATTATCCAAGCTGTACAATCAATGGTGCCAACGCCTTTGGCGCAAAGTGAGCGGAATGAAATTAAATTTCCTCCATAACACCCCCCTGCTTTGCATCTGCATCGGAACATTTTACCGTCGTTCTCTATAAGAGTTTGTCCGATATCACCAATCTGGGTGATAATTTCATTTGAATCTTGTGCTTGAGCCTCTGTTTGCCAAGCAATTGTAATTGCTCCGGCGAGAAGAAGAGATCCCGCCAAAATCATTATTTTTTTCATAAAAAAATAATTAATAGGTTAATAGTAAATAGTTAAACTCATAATGAGTGAATATATTAGTATACTTTCGTTTTTTTTAAATTTTCGACGAAATACTATTATAATATAGGCTATACTATGACATTGCCTTCAGCATAACAAATTTCGGATGATATAATTATATAATAATTTCCTGGAGCAGTGATTGAGAAGCTTACATCTACAGGTGAATCTGTATCAGTTTTTGCATAGTCAATTATTTGATTAAAATCATTGATTATGAATACTTCAACTTCACCGATATTAAAGAGACTTAGTTCAACCTCTTTTCGTGAGATGTTTAAGTAGCCTTCAATCCAATTTTCTGAGTTTAGTGTTCTACCTAAGTCATGATGATCCCCTTTGGTTCCACTAATGTTGTCTCGAACAAAGTCAATACGACTCTTATCGTCGTCACGTAAAAGACAAGCAGTCGCATTCGAAGTCATTAACACTGTTAATAACAGTGATAAAAAAAACATTTTTTTCATACATTTATTATTTATAGTTTATGGTGCAAACTTACCCCTTCTGAATTTCAGTTTCAAAAATAAAGTTTCACTTTTCGCCTTCTAATATATTGATACTCAATAGGTGATTGTGTTATTTTGGCGCAGAAGTTTAATTAGTTTCATGTTGGACAACATTATATAAATAACGAAGGTAATTTCCTAGATTTGTATCGTTGGGAGCAAGCTTCAATTTCTGGCGGATCATACTACTATGATTGTAATGATTACGGTTATTGGTTATAATACCGATCTCGTTACCGCGAAGTCCAAGAGTCAGAAGACAACAATAATTAAGTTCACTACGCGTTAAACCAAATGATTTCAGATACTCAACAAATCGAGTATTATTAGTTAGAAACGCCTCTTGAACGTTAATGATGAAATCATAGCGGGTTGATTCTGCTTGTTTGAGCTTTTGTGCAACCTCAGGATTAATAAAAGTACATTCTGGAATAAGAGGTATAATCGTTTTCTCGAGCATCAGGTGTCGTTCACCCAAAAGCGCGAGTGTAGAACGATCCATTGTCCAGGACGATCGAAGAATCTTAGATAGGATCTTAAGCTCTATGATGAATGTTTGCTGCTCTTTCTTACTCATAATGTTTGCGTTTTGTTAATGCAAAATTATTGAGCAGGAGTTTCAATAAAAAAAATAGAGTTTCAGATTTGAAACTCTATTCTATTGATTATCAATTGTTGTTTAATAAACTTTAGAGCAGAATCGCTCTAAATTTCAGATAGACAATTACTCGCTGAGTGATTTGACAAGTTTACGGATATATATGCCAAGGTTGGTATCGTGTTCGGAGATGCCAAGCTTCTCTCTTACCTCGCTACTATTATTATAATGGCTACGCATCTTTATATACGCACCCACTTCTTTGCCTTTTAAGCCGAGGGCATATAGACAGCAGTAGTTAATTTCCCATTCAGTGAGTCCTTTATCTTCAAGATACTTTATAAACTTCGGATGACTACCAGCATATGCAAGGCGATTGGAATCCATAAATTTCTCTTTATCTTCGAGCAGTTCTTCCATCTCTTTGCTTGCTTTTCTGTCTATGTCGCTATTGTCGGTAATATATGCTGTAAAAAATTTATTTAGGAGTTCAAGTCTTCTTGCAACTGCATTGAGAGCTTTTGTATCTAACTCTTCAGTATGAGAAAGAAGAATATTTAGATTGTCACGCTCTTCTTCCATCTGGGCATATAAGATTTTATACCTTTCTACTTCTTTTTCCGCTAAAATTTTTCCCATTTTTGAAAGACGTAAACGACTGCTTATCCATATGGCTATTAACGTCAGTATTGAAAGCACTATGCTGAATATATATATAATATGCTTTTTTCTAGATTCTTCTTTAAGACTTCTCAATTCAAGCGAATGGCGTTCTTCCATATAATCTGAGGCGCGCTCATATACAACTACGTCTACTGAGTCAGCTAATTTAATATATTTCATATATGAATCTAGTGCTAGCTCATATTTCTTTTGTTGTCGATTGATTTCTGATAACAACGCATAATACTTTAACTCCTGTTCTATAGACCCAAATGTATTAACCAAATGTATGGCCTTCGATGCATCAGCCAGTTTTCCCATATTTAATAGTGCATTAGAAACTACAAGGTAGTCTATATTAGTAGAATTAGATATATAGTTTGTTAATGCAGAGTCAAAATCTTTTACATCTGGATTTTGCTTTGAAATATTTGATAAATATGTAGAATAAAAATACGAAACACTATTAGCGTCAGCTAGTGGAAGAATATCAAAACATTGATCAATGTATTGTTTTGCCAATTTATATTCACTTAAGGCAGTATATGCATTAATAATTCTAACCATGCAGTTTAAATACATGCTATGGTTATTTCCTAATTTATATAGAGATGCAGCCTTTTGCGTACTGTCAATCATTCCCTTATAATCATATAGTGTTCGATATATATAACCTTGGGCATAATATACACGAGCAAGTGTGTTGTTATCAGTTGCAATCTCTCCGATTTCGGCAGCCCTAATATAGTATGCCATAGCTGTTTCATTATCATCAATATTTTGATAAACACGTCCCTGATAATAAAGGGTTCTAAGTTTATCAGTAGCAGATCCGTGATTCTCATAATAATCAATAGCAGGCTGCAAGACTTCAAAATCAGTCTTGTCTATATAATTCTTATCCAAAGCCATTGACATATATAGAGCATACTTCGCTCTTTCTTCATCTGAAGACAGACTATTGATGTCAATTGCCTCCAGTACAATGAGAGCACTGTCCGGACGCGACTCTATATAGTTCTCAATGTCGCAAATCTTTTCCCAGTTGTCTGAATGACGCTGGCAGGAGAAGAAACAAAACGCGAAAAGTATTGGCAAGAGATATTTCATAAACATTCTATAGATGCGATTCAAACATTATTTAATGATACAAAGATATGCAGTATAAATTTCATCTACAAGAAAATCTATCTTTCAGAAATTTTGGCTTGTGATTGATAGTCAATGGATTAAAGAAACCCCTAAAAGAAAGATTCTTTCAGGGGCAGGAAAAAGTTTCAGTTGTCGGTATATCTATATACTTAAACGATAGGATTATTCTCCTCGTCTACAATTTCAACAATCTCACGACAATATGCATCTCG
>JAEIGA010010282.1_pt1 | contig 14181 bp, 26 predicted proteins | sample 9270691 | NCBI WGS metagenome assembly JAEIGA01 (sample SAMN17057246, study PRJNA624740) | gut metagenome | biome: biome; isolation source: fecal sample | host: Bos grunniens | place: China: Xizang | collected 2019 | reverse complement strand
TTGGGTGGTGAGCGTCTCCGTGCGTTTCGCCTCGAACGCAACAGGCCGAAGGGCAATCAATATGTCCACTTCGTCAGGTGGCAGTGCATTGAACCTTCGGTGGGGCAACGGCAGTGCCGCAGTCAACGGTGCATATACCTATCTTCATATGGCAAGTTCCGTGGTCATCACAGGCAGCCAACAGACTTACTACATTAACGGTTATCAGAATAGCGGAAGCTCCCTGACCACGGAAGTAGGATGGGACGCAGTGAGGGTGTACTAATGGACGGAGCATTGATTACAACATTGATCGTTGGCGTCCTGTCGAGCGGTGCGCTCGTTGCCCTCATCAACAACATTTTTCAGCGCAAGCGTGATAAGGAGAGCAAGGCGACCGGGGCAGAAGCCAAGATAGACACCATCGTGGCGAAGGTGGACACCATCGTAGAAGATCAAACGAAGATGATGAAAGCCCAAAAGAAGCAAGAGGGCGACATCATCCGGGTGGAACTGAAGCTGATGATAAGCAGTTTCCCCGAAAAGGAAGAGGACATCCTGCGGCTTGCGGAACACTACTTCAAGGATCTCCACGGCAACTGGGTGATGGCGACAACTTTCAAGCAATGGCTTGATGACCGAGGGCTTGAGATCCCTCAATGGTATAGCGAGGATTAGACCTATGATTATCCAAGGAAGTAACAACCCTATCACGCTCACCTTCGACAGCGACCTTGCCGACATCCCGACCCTAGTGGCAACGCTTTGGCTAGGCAAGGGCAATATGCTGAAGCGATGGGACAAGAGCGATATGGACATCGATGGCAGTACGGCTGCCCTGCCGCTGACCGAAGAGGAAACGGCGGCAATCAACGGTGGCTATATCGCACTCGATGTCAAGGGCGTGGACGAGTACGGCAGTATCATCTTTTGGGATGAAGCAACGTTGCGAGTGCTGTGCCGGAGAGACAGCGGCATTTCGCTCACCTACACGCCGACAGAACCGTAGCCGAGGTAGACAATGGAACAGATCAAGAGAATACAAGGCGACAGCGTACATCTGATTTCCGTGAGCGGCGATAGGACTCTGAAGCTGTCGCAGATCAATATGGGTGGTGGCGGCTCTCGACCGCACTACACAGGCGACTACATCATCACTCCGTTGGTCAACGACCAAGTGATCCTTGAGACGCAAGGGAAACTGATGGATGACGATGTCACCGTCCTGAGAGTACCTTATCTTGAAACAAGTAATCCAAGCGGTGGAAATACCGCCTACATAGGAGAGTATGTCAATGGCTAATGAATATGTGAACAAAGTAGTATACGGCGGCAACACCTTAATCGACTTAACGAGCGATACTGCTGTCGCCGCAGATGTGCAGAGTGGGAAATACTTCCATCTCAAGACAGGCGAGAGAGTCCAAGGTTCTTGCACCTATGACGCAGACACTTCGGATGCAAATGCGAGTGCAAGTGAAATCTTGTACGGACAGACGGCGTATGTGAACGGAGTCAAGCTAACTGGCTCAATGCCCAACAACGGCGGCAACAATGTCACGGTCACAAGTAAGACAGGCACGACCATCCCTGCAGGCTTCTACGATGGAAGTGGCAAGGCGGCAATCGACTCCACTTCGGCGAGCAATCTCGTGGAGAACAATGTCAGACAGGGCGTGACCATCTTAGGTGTGGTCGGTACGATGAGCGGATCTGAAGATGTTCACGCTCAGAGCAAGACCGTCACTCCCACAGTAGCGAGTCAGACGGTGACACCCGATTCCCCGACCTACAACTATCTGACATCCGTAACAGTCAACGCCATTCCTTACACCGAGACCGACAACGCCGCAGGAGGCAAGACCGTAACAATCGCAGGAGTGTGATATGGCACAGAATCCGTATGTCAATAAAGTCGTGTTCGGATCAGTATCGATTATCGACATCTCCGACACGACAGCCGTGGCAAGCGATGTGGCACAGGGCAAATACTTTTACGCCGCAACAGGCGAGAAACTTGAAGGCACGGCTCAAGGCGGCGGTGGAGCGGCTATCACCGTTACAGACACCACAGACACCCACGGCGGTATTATCCGAGAGATAACTGCGGTGGATATCTCCGAGGACACCGTGACGGCGGCTCACCTTGAGAGCGGTTACACAGCCCACGATGCAGATGGCAACGCCATCACAGGTACGCTTACTCCGGGCATCACTCCCACAGGGACTATCAGCATCACGACCAACGGAACGCACGATGTCACGCAGTATGCAAGCGCAAGTGTACAAGTGCCGTCTTCCGCTCCAAACATCCAAGCCCTGAGCGTGACTCAGAACGGCACTTACACCGCATCAGGTGGAGTGGACGGCTACTCGCCTGTTACTGTTAACGTATCAGGCGGCGGCGGTGGTGGAGATATGTCCGATCCCATCCGCTTCTTCGACTATGACGGCACTTTGGTAGCATCATACAAGACCGTTCCTGCGGCACTGCCGAGCGTACCCACACACAGCGGACTGAAGGACGGAACGTGGAACTACACGCTTGCACAAGTCACGACTCAGTTTAATGCGATGGGTACTTGTGATGTTGGCGCAAACTATATGACCGAGTCTGAGGACACAGAAATAGATGTCATTATGCAGGAAGGGCGGCTCGACCCTATTCTGACGATTGCCGTCAATGGCACTGTGACCGTGGATTGGGGCGATAACACCGCTTTGGATACGGCAACAGGGAGTTCGCTTACGACTCGCAAAGAGGTACCGCATACCTACGCAAACGCAGGAAGCTATACGATTAAGATACACGTTGTGAGTGGGAGCTTCACGTTCTATGGGTCAACGTCATATCTCATACTGCGGAAGAACACCACAGGGAGCCAAAACCGTGTATATGCTAGTTGCGTAAAAGCAGTAAGGCTTGGGGGCGGAATAACGAGCATTGGGACTTATGCGTTCTGTTATTGTTGCGCCCTCACCTCAGTAAGTATACCGAGCGGAATAACGAGCATTGGGACTTATGCGTTCAGTTATTGTTACGCCCTCGCTTCAATAACCATACCGAGCGGAGTGACGAGCATTGGGATTTCTGCGTTTCAAAATTGCGGCGCTCTCGCCTCAGTAAGTATACCGAGCGGAGTGACGAGCATTGGGGTTTCTGCGTTTTATAGTTGCAACGCCCTCGCCCCAGTAAGTATACCGAGCGGAGTGACGAACATTGGAAGTTCTGCATTCTATAATTGCTACGCCTTCGCTTCAATAACCATACCAAGCGGAGTGACAAGCATAGAAAATTCTGCGTTCAACAACTGCCATTCCCTCGCCTCAGTAACTTTGCCGAGTGGAGTAACGAGTATTGGGAACACTGCGTTTGCAAATTGCTATGGTATGGCAGAATATCACGTTAAGCCCACAACGCCGCCTACGCTTGGCACGACACCGTTTAACAATATTGTATCGGATTGCAAGATATACGTTCCGAGCGCAAGCCTGAGCGACTATCAGACGGCGTGGAGCGCATACGCCAGCTACTTAGTAGGAGAATAATATGCCACAGTTCATTTCCAAACTAATACTTAACGGCGTGACGCAGATGGATGTCACGCAGGATACGGTGGCGGCGAACAATCTCCTCTCAGGCGAGACCGCCACAAAGAACGATGGAAGCCCGGTCACAGGCACTTACGTTCCGGCATCACCCACGTTGCAGACCAAATCCGTAACACCCACCGAGTCCTCTCAGACAGTAAGCCCTGACACAGGATACGATGGGCTGTCATCGGTATCGGTGGGAGCGATCAGTTCGACCTATGTGGGGAGCGGAGTGGCGAGGAACGATTCTTCCGACCTCACGGCAAGCGGAGCAACCGTGACAGCCCCGGCTGGATACTACGCAAGCGCAGCAAGCAAAGCAATAGCAAGCGGAAGCGCAACTCCTGCGGCAAGCATCACAGGCACGGCGGCAACGGTCAGCACAGGCACAAATACGCTGACCCTATCCAAGACGGTGAGCAACACGCCGCAGGTCTCAGCAGGGTATGTGGCAAACGGAACAGCAGGGGACTCCAGCGTGAGCCTGACCGCCAACGTGACTACCAAGGCGGCGGCAACTTACCATCCGTCATCAAGTCAGCAGACCATCGCATCAGGAACGTATCTGACCGGGACGCAGACCATCAATGCCGTGACGACCACCAACCTCACAGCGGCGAACATCAAGAACGGCGTGACCGTGCAGGTGGGCGACTCATCCGACTCTGACAGCGTGACGAGCGTGACAGGGACGTATGAGGGAGAGACTGCAGGAGACTATAAACTGTACATCAGCGGATCTGGGAGCTCTTTCACGGTTCAGCCGACGGGAGAATCCCGGCAAAACTTCGTTGACGGGACTGTATATAGTTTCAATGAGGGTGACTCGATTATTTTCCGGGTTGTGGACGGCGGCACGATCTACTACAACGGCACACAAGTCGCACGCAATCTCACGGCCACCGTGTCATACACCCTGACTGCACCGGGCGTCAATATTACGGCAACGGCCGGAACAGGCGCAAGCGTGGAAGACTACACTATCAACATCGATAGTTGGATCAATCCGAGCAATGTCTCGCCGCTAAGCGTTACGGAGAACGGGACTTACACTGCCCCTGCCGGGTCTGCGTACACGCCGATTACAGTCAATGTAAGCGGATCGGGCGGAGCCTCGAATATGGTGCAGGGTACTTTCACGACGCAGTCCTCTGCAGGTGTGCAGTCCATAAGCATCCCTTACACAGGAAGCGGCTACCCCATCGCCATTATGGTCGTGGTCAACGGCGGTGCATACAACTCAGCCAACTCAGAGTGGTACAACTCGTTGCAACGGTATGCGGTAGGACAATGGACTTGCTCCAAGTCGGTGTTCAGTTCTGCCCCAACCTACGGGACGAGCGGTGCGGCGAACCAGGGCGTGATTACGGCAATATACAAGAACAGCACTTCCACTGCAACAACCTACACACGAACAAGTGCGATGAATACCAACGTGTTCTCATCGTCCAATGCCTCTAATGCGGCGGCTACCTGCGTAAGATACAAGAGCGGAAATACCCTGTCGGTGTATGTCAACACATCGTCCTATGGCTTGCATCCCGGCATTGAGTACGCCTACTTCATTGTCTATTCATCATAAGGAGATAAGGAGACACATATGAGCAACAAACTGTATGACATCTTAGCGATCATCGGCAGACTCATTCTTCCGGCATTAGGCACTCTGTACTTTGCCTTGGCGAAGATATGGAATCTGCCTCTTGCGGAAGAGATAGTCGGCACGATTGCGGCGGTCACGACCTTCCTCAACGCCGTGCTGAAAATTCAGAGCAACGCCTACTGGGCTGACATAGACGAAGGGAGTGATGACGATGCCGATGCAGAATAAGACCATCACCGACCTGTTCCAACAGCACTTGGGCGTGATGGAGTATAACGGCATAGTCCGTACTATGATCGAGTGGTACTACGGACATTTTGCCAAAGTGGCGTGGTGTGCCATCTCCTGTTCGTATATGGCGAACAAACTTGGCATCCTTGACCAGTTTGGGGGCAAGAACGACAATGTCTACCATCTGATGAAGCAAACCGAGGCGGCTAACAGAAGCACCCACAAAGGCACGTTCCGCTACCGCAAGAGCATCCCCAACGGCTCTGTCATCAAGAGAGGCACGGTCATCTTCTTAATGAAAGACGAAGGTGAGATGAAAGCTACTTCGTCCAAGCACGTTACTACGGCTTACGAAGACTTTGTCTACAACGGCACAGGATGGTTCGACTCCCTTGGTGGGAATCAGGACAATTACATCAAGATTAAGAAGTATCCGCAGAAGTACATCTACGCCATTTTCGCTCCGCAGTACGATGCCCACAAGACCCTGCGCAGGGATGATACTGGCGCAGAAGTAAGGGAGCTTCAGAAGGATTTGAAGACCCTTGGCTTCGGACGCATCACGGGGAAGCGCCTGTGGGCAGGCGGCGGCTATCGTGCCAATACGGAAGCGACCGTGAAAGAGTTTCAGTGCATCACAGGCTGTTGCACTCCCGATGGCGTGTGTGGTCGCCGAACCTGGGCGATGATTGACAAGCTGCTTGCTACGCCCTTGCATACGACCACAGCCCTGACCAATGTATATGTCCGCACCGGCCCCGGCCTCGAATACAAGAAGATTGCGAAGGTCAAGGAAGGTGTCTCCGTGCAGTACACGAACATTATCGACGGGTGGATGTATATCCCCAAGCGCCACGGTTGGTCGAAGACATCGTACTATAAACTATAGCCACCAAGGAGCGCCCTCCCTTGGTGGAAAGCGACCTCCTTTCTTTATAGACAGGGGCGGACTTGCATCCCATCCCGCCCCTGTCGCTCATTTTTAAACGGGCGACAAAATCCTGCTTTGACGCCCAAACTGACACCCGGACGTTGCAAAAGCGGATGACGGATCTATGCGATTCCTCCTTGAGAAAACGCCGAAAGCCCGCATAAAATAAGGCTTTTTGCAAAACATCTAAAAAGAACGTGAAAATATATTGGGTAACAAACGGTTACCATAGAAAAGCGCGGTTTCCCGTGCTTTTTTAATGTCTTGACATCCTATTTGACGCCCGCTTGGAAAACGCCCAAAATGGCGTCGGTGTCAGCTTCTTTATATCCGAAGTGGGCGTATGTCCTGATGGTGGTCTTCATATCGTCGTGACCGAGCACGACCATCGCCGTCAGGACGGGGACATTGTGCGCCACCAGGTCGTGGGCATAGGTGTGCCTGAATATGTGCGGGGTGAAATCATCAGGCGGGTGTCCGTCGAAGATGATCCGAGCGATGCTCCACCACAGCTTGTAAGATGAGCAGTCATCACGATACCCGCCACGTTGGTTCGGGAAAAGTATCTCCCCGCCCGGATGCTGTTCGAGATAGGACACCAGGTCATCACGCAGGCGCTTCGGGATGGGGACCGTGCGCGTCCCCGCCTTGGTCTTCGGGGCGTTGACGATGTTCTGCGTGGTGGTCGTCCGCTTGATGTGCAGTTCCCCGCGCTCCAGATCTATGTCCTCGATGTGCAGGGCAAACAGTTCGCCCTTCCTTATGCCTGTATAACGTAGCGTAGAAATGATAGCCCGGTCACGCCTGCACAGGTCTGCCCGTTCTATCGCTTCCAGCTCCTGCTCCGTCAGGATGCGCCTAGCCTCCGGCTCGTGCTTCGTGATGTTCACCGATGCCCAAGGATTCCGCAGTACCACGGCACGGTCTATCTCATCTCTGAAAACCGACGCCATAAACCGCACCATACGCGCTGCCTGCACGGGGTAGTCTCTCGAAACCTCCCGGTATAGGTTTCGGGCGTCGGTGATGGTGACATCCCGCACCAACTTGTCGCCCATCGTCCGGATCACGGGCTTGAGCGCCCGTTGGTAATTGACCAATGATTGCGGGCGCACCCGGCCTTCCTTATCATCGAGCCATCGTTGGATGGCATAGGAAACGGTCGGATTGTTCTCCATATCAATGCCCTGACCGAGCTGGGCGAGGAGGTCGTGCTTCTTGGCCTCCACCTCTCGAATAGTCGAGCCATAAACATACTTATACTTCGGGGGGTCTCCCGGTCGGCTGATTTTAACCTTTCGTTGATAACGACCGTCTTGACGCTTCTTTGCTGACATAGTATAATCTCAATATCCTTTCTGTGGTGTTCATAGATTGGTGTTAGTGGTCGGCCTGTGGGAGTGGTGTCCCACAGGCCATTTTAACGCCTATTTTTCGGCTTTCCTACGCAGGGCGGATAAATCCTCGTCTGTTGCCCTATAACGCCATATAGGGGCAAAATCGGGGCTTCTACGGGCATCTGCTTCAGCCTCATCAGCAGACGCCGCTTCGCCATCCATATGGCCTGACTCGATGTGTGTCAGGGCGTGGTTGATGGCATCCAACTTTTGCTCATCTGAAAGATCCCTGCTGACATACACCGTCGTCTCGCTGTCACTTCGTGCCACCATCTCCCGACAGTAACCTGGAAGGGCAACAACATAGACATATATATCTTCCATCCCGTTACCTCCTGTGCGGTCATTATGATGCCGGAGGTGTCCCAAATATCACCCACCATTCTTCCAAGACATCGCCATCTGTTGGAGCAGTCTTAGTTGTTCGGGGGTGGCATTCTTAGACGCATCGAACAGGATGCGGAGGTCTTCGTTAGCGTATATCTCCTGCGCTATCTCTGCGGCCTCCGGATCTATGTAGTAGGTGTCCCTTTCTTCGTGCTCTTTCCCGGTCATCAGATACTCTAGCGAAACATCGAAGAACTCCGCTATCTTCATCAGCTTATCCAACTTGAAGTTGTATCGGCCTGCCTTCCACGCAGAAAAGGCCGATGTCTTTATGCCTGTCGCTTCGGCGACGCGATATGTCGTCACGCCCCTTTCCTTGCATAGTTTCTCAAAGATTTCCCACATAGCGATCCCCTTTCGTTTTCGACGCTAATTTTCCCCGAAAAAGGTCTTGACTAAGGTTTCCGACCGTGGTATCCTTAACGAGGGTCGAAATCTTAGCTACTGATTAGACGCTCATAATGAAGTTGTTGGCACATCTCATTATAGAAGAAATCAAAGCTAATGTAAAGCCCCGACATCTTGTTGAAAGGAGGTACATATGTACGACATCTATGACACCTACGCAAAGTATCGTGACGAGCGTGGGATGACCGACTACCGGGTCTGCCAACTCACGGGCATTGAGACAGGCACGATGAGCAACTGGAAGATGGGGCGCTATACCCCCAAGGTAGACAAGCTTGTCAAGATAGCGAGAGTGTTCGGCATTACCTTGGACGAACTGCTGTTCGGCAAAGACGAGAAAGGAGACCACTAACACTATGTTCGAGTATTCGGACTATGACTCGTGGGAGGCCTACGACAACTGGCTTCACCGCCACGACGAACCAAGGCCGACCTGCGATTATTGCGGCGAGACCATCGAAGAGGATTGGGCATACGAGATGCCCAACGGAGACCTGGTCTGTGAGGAGTGCATCAACGAATACTGCACAGAGAACTTCCGCAGGCCGCTATGAAGGGAGAATTATGAGGACATCACAGAAGCAACAGATTCTCCACTATATGGAGAAGAATGGGGTCATATCCCCCATCGAAGCTTTGAAGTACTTCGGGTGTATGCGTCTTGCGGCTCGGATCTCTGACATCCGCAAAGACGGGCACACCGTCAAGACCGTCAGGGTCAACTACAAGACCGAGGACGGAATTCCCAAACACTATCACGCATATATGTTAGGTGAGGAGGTGGAATCGTGAAGACAGTATGGTCGTATGTATGGCGTTGGGCTGTTGCCTCTGTCGCATTTTGGGCGGTCATCTGTATAGCGAACCTCGTATGACGGTTTACGACAAGAGGCAGTTGCAGGAACTGCTAGGAGTAGGAAGCGCAACGGCTTACCGGGTGCTGAAAGAACACGGCTTCCGAATCGGGAACTCACCGAAGTCTCCGTTTCGGATCACCGATGAGGGGGTGAGAGAGTATGTCCAACAAGCGCGGAATGAACTGGACAAAAGACCGTAACGACATCCTGCGGGGATGGTGCGAAGAAGGCCTGACGGTCAGGCAAATCTGCGCCAAGGCGGTTGAACTCTTCGAGGAGGACTTCACCGAGCCACAGATCCGGTCTCACCTTAAGTTCATCGGTGCGAAGCCTGCCCCGATGCGGGCAGAACGGAAGGTTCGTATCACCGCTGATATGAAGAGCTGGATTTCCATCCACAGAGACCTTCCGCCGTCGTTCTTGGTGCTCAAGTTCCGCGCCACGTTCGGGATGATGGGAAAGGCCGTTGCACCAAGAGACATAAACAGGATAGCCGCGAGGGCGCGGATAGTTGCGGCTACGAGACGCCCTGACGATGAACTCGCCGAAGATTGGGAACGGGCAAAGAGGCTGCTGTCCCCCAAGGGGAAGGTCGCCCGCACCCATTGGCTGTGGAGGTATATGCCGCTCGACGAGAGCCGGGGCGCAAGTGGGGTGAAGTTCCGCGAGGTATGACTATGAGAACTAACTTTCTATTCTACCTCGAATGGGTAGACCAACTTGAAGTGATGGCGGAGAACGGAGAGGACATATCCCTGCTGTTCGTGGCTATCAAGCAGTATCTGGAGTTGGACGAAGTGGTGGTTGACTTAGATCCCATCGCCCAAGTCGTCTTCAATCAGATGCGGGCACAGATAGACCGGGACACCGAGAAATACGCAAAAGTCTCCGACAGACGCCGTGAAGCGGCAAAAAAACGGTGGAAAAACGGTAGTTTTGATGAGCAACCTGATGCAGGCGGATGCAACGATATGCAAACCGATGCAAATGAGTGCAAGCCGATGCAAGTGGATGCCTTAAGGAAGAGGAGTAAGGAAGATGATGATGATATTAATAATAATAATAACTATCCCATTATCCCTTCCTTTCAACCTCCGGCCTCCAAGTCATCCCGCTTCATCCCCCCTACCGTAGATGAGGTGGCAGAGTATTGCCGCCAACGTGGGAATCAGGTAGACCCTGTCGCATTCGTCAACTTCTACGAGAGCAAAGGGTGGATGGTCGGCAAGTCCAAGATGAAGAAGTGGAAGAACGCCGTCATCACTTGGGAGCGGAATCGCTCATCACAAGGCACATCACGCAGACCCACCGCAGAGGACATTATGGCGACACCTTACTATGACTTTATGGAGGCCGCGAATGACCGATAAGGAAGGCAAGACGCTGCTCACGATGTTGGCGATGAACTACAACACGTTTATGCCGACCACCAAGGAGGGCGTGATGATGAAGACCGGGATGTGGATGGCGGAGTTCGCCAAAGTCCCGTTCGAGGCAGGATACAGGGCGATCACCAAGGTCATCGCCGAGAACACATTCCCGCCGACCATCGCCCACTTCAAGACGGCATTAGGCGACATACCGCTGTCGCCGGAGATGACGAGAAACGACTTGCAGGCACGCCTGCCGGGACCGACCTTCGACAGCGTTGAAGGGATGAGGGCGCTCTACACAGCAGATATGACACGGGTAGACGCTCTAATGTCAGCACTCGACAGGGAACTTGCGAGAGGAGGCAGAGATGCAGAAGAACGATAGAGAAATCACGGATGCGACCGTCGAGATGCTCGACATCGCCACCTGGGTAAGAGGGTTTTACTTAGCGCTTCTATGTACCGGGTTCACCACCGAGGAAGCGATGAGGATAACCGAGAGCGCAGTCACAAGACTGCTGAATATGAAAGCGCTGTGAGCGCGGAAAGGAATGCTATGAAGGGATGGAGAAATTGCCCGTTCTGCGGGAATGATGAACTGTTGGTGATGTCAGAGGATATGTTCGAGAAAAGCTTCCCCAAGAAGGATGGGTGCGTGAAAATTGAGTGCCCGAATTGCTCTGTGGAGATGTATGAGCACGATGTCGATAGTTACATCGGCAAAAACGAGCCTGTCGGCTATGAGGAACTGATAAGACGCCTGCGTAAGAGATGGAACACCCGCAAGGTGTGCAGAAGGGAGGAGCCGGACGATGCCGAGAACTAAGGCCAAGACCGTGAGGGTCTACCGCGAAACGATGGATAGGATACTGGACGGCAAGGGTCTGGAACGCAGGGACTTCAATGAGATGACGGGGAACTCCCGGTCGTACTTCTCAACGACATTCGCAAAAGGCTATGCCGATGTCACCGTTCAGCGGCTGACGATGTGGCGGACGCTCCTTGGGGTGAGCGAGGAAGAGATCCGTGCCATCCCAACGAGCAAAACGGAGGCCGCAACGCCTGCCAAGGCCGAGACACAGCCCGAAGTTCTCGAAGAGATCCGGAAGCAGGGCGAAGAGACCCGCGCCCTCCTGACAGACGGGTTCGCTATGATTCACCAAGACATTCAGATGCTCATCGAGACGATGCACCGCTACTGGCGCTCGGAAGAGCCGAAGTATGAGGTCATCGACAGGGAGCAGCCGTGAGGGCGTGGTTTGCCCTGCTCGTCTTTCTGACTCTCGGAACGCACGGCATCTGCCGGGTCGAGACCGCAAAGGTCACCGAAGTGCGGAACGGCGTTGTGACGATGGAGACGGGCGAAAGGGTCTACCAAATCGAAGAGCACGAGCCTTGGAGGGTAGGCGACCGAGCCGAGATAGTGGTCGGCGAAGGCATATGGGAGGCAATTAAGAAGTGATTCACTTGGGAGACATCACCAAAATAAATGGGGCAGAGATCCCGCCTGTGGATGTCATCACGGGCGGAAGCCCCTGCCAAGACTTAAGCGTGGCAGGCGGAAGAGCTGGTCTCGCCGGAGAACGGAGCGGCCTGTTTATGGAGATGATTCGGATAGTTAAGGAGATGCGGAATGCAACAGCTAACAGTTTTCGATGTGTACCCCGACACCTGGTGTGGGAGAATGTCGTCGGAGCACTCTCAAGCAACGGCGGCGACGACTTCCGAGCCGTCCTCGAAGAGACAGCAAGGGTCGCCGACCCGGATGCCGTTATTCCTCGACCTGCGGGAAAGTGGAGCAACAGCGGGACCGTCGTGGGAGACGGGTATTCCATTAGTTGGACAGTCCACGATGCTGAATGGTGGGGCGTCCCGCAGAGACGCCGACGGCTGTGTATGGTCGCTGACTTCGATGGGTACACAGCACCGACCATTATATTTAACCCTCAACTGCGGGGAGAAGCCGATGGAAGTGATCCCAAGCAGGCTGACGGATGTGCTCGAAAAGGACGTAGACCCCAAGTATTTCCTGTCGGCGAAAGCCTGTCAGGGAATCCTGACACGGGCAAACCGCAGGGGGAAAGCGCTGCCGGAGGAACTGCGGGTGGCCTTGGAAGCCCAAGTAGTTTCACCCTTAAAATCAGGGGGGCGTTGACATAGACTCCCGCGGCAAGCGGGCGGGCAAGGGCGCACTCGTGCAGACCGAACTTGCGGGGACGCTCGGCGTGAGCCAAGACCAGACGCTCATCACGGCTTATGGCATCAGCCCCTATGACTCCAATGCGATGAGATCTGGAAATCCCCACAGCGGGGTCTACGAGGCCGACACGGCACGGACGCTCGACAACAACGGCGGGTCGCCTGATTGCCACCAAGGCGGGATGGCTATCGTGATGAGCGGAGTGAGGGAGAACGATGGCGAAGGTGTATGACGCACGTGGTAATGGCGGGGGGGGCGACAAGCCCAACAGTTACAGGAGACCACCAAAACCGCATAACAGACTATACGGCGATAGTGTTGGAGGATGAGATGAAGTGCTTCAGAGAGAGTCACTACGGCGACTACTACGAGACAGAAGAATGCAACAGCCTGAGATCCGCAGGCGGGTCGTGTGCAGGCGGAAGCGAAGCACTTGCGATAGGCGAGACCTGGTGCGTCGGGAATGGACAACTCGACCAAGCAAGACTGAGCGACAAGGTCGGCGCACTCAACTGTATGCACGACCAACAGATAGTGATGGAGGGGCACAAGGTGGAGAAGCGAAGCGTGGTTCGGAGGCTTACACCGTTGGAGTGTGAGCGGTTGCAGGGATTCCCTGACGGATGGACGGACATCGGTGAATGGACGGACAGCAAGGGGAAGAGGCGCGAGACGAGCGACACCGCGAGGTACAAGGCGTTGGGCAACTCGATTGCGCTGCCGTATTGGAGGGTCTTGGCGAGACGGATCGCCGCTCAGTACGACCGGGACATCACGATGGGCAGCCTCTTCTCCGGGATAGGTGGATTTGAGTTGGCGTTTGAGCATACCGGGGCGAAAGCAGTATGGGCAAGCGAAATCGAAGAGTTCTGTATCGCCGTGACCAAGCGCAGATTCGGCGAGAAAGGAGCGGACGATGAGCGACCTGATAAGCCGTGAGGCGGCGATTGATGCACTAAATGAAAAATGCCTTATGCCTGTGTGGTGCAAAGTACTTGTAAAGAAAATGCTGACAGACTTGCCGTCCGAGCAGAAGTGGATACCTGTCACCGAGAGGTTGCCGGAGTCGAACGAGACAGACGGCAGAGGATTTATCAAAGCGTATCTTGTGCAAGATGCACGATGGATGGATGTCGCTCGATGGGATGGGGATAATTGGATTGCGTGGGGATATGGCACTCGTTTAAAGAATGTCGTCGCTTGGAGGCCACTACCTGAGCC
>JAEIGA010010281.1_pt1 | contig 14182 bp, 15 predicted proteins | sample 9270691 | NCBI WGS metagenome assembly JAEIGA01 (sample SAMN17057246, study PRJNA624740) | gut metagenome | biome: biome; isolation source: fecal sample | host: Bos grunniens | place: China: Xizang | collected 2019 | reverse complement strand
TTTTTCGCCTTGTCTGCAACAAAGAGGTCGCCTGAAGCTATAACGCCCCTTTTCATAGGTATAGAAAGCTCTGACGCCGAGGATTCCGCTATATTCACGCCCCGCTCGTCTGCCGGGAAGAATATACGGTTTATACCTGATACAAGCCCTACGGGGTCGCCTAACGCAGAGGTGTCCATATCGTGCTGAACAAGCTTTTCTGCAACCACGATATCGAGAATATTTATGCCGCACTTTAATGCGCCACCCACACCCGTGTTAATTATAAGCGAGGGGGAATAGGATATTATCATTGCCTCGGCGCATATTGCTGCAAAGACCTTGCCTATGCCGCATTTAGCTATTGCAACCCTTTTTCCTCTGAGCCTGCCAAGATAAAAGGTAATGCTACCGACGTGCTCTTCCGCAGAGTCGGTAAGGCTATCAAGGAGTATTTCTATCTCGCTGTCCATAGCGCCTATTATGCCAATATCTACCTTTTTCATAACACCTCACAGGTCGGATAAACGAAGTCGTTTTTTCCATTTTGCAGGGCAGCTAAATATTTTTTACATTCAAGCTTTGCGCACTCAAGGTCAAGGTTCAGATAATTTCCGCACTCTTCCCTCTTTGCGCCGAACATTTCGCCGCCGTGATTTATTATTTTTTCAAGAGTTTCCTTTATTACCGAAAGAACCTCGCCGTTGTCAGCGTCCCTTACTAAAAGGTAAAAGCCCGTCTGACAGCCCATAGGTCCGAAATATATAACTCTGTCCGAAATCCTGCTGTTTCGCACGAAGGTCGCAAACATATGCTCCACGGAATGCATAGTGAGATTATCCATATAATTCCCACTGTTCGGTACACGGGTACGCATATCGTAGGTTGTTATATCTCCGTCAATACGGGATACGTAAACCCCCGGGGTTATATAATCGTGGTTTACCGAGAAGGAGGCTATTCGATTCACATTTTCGCCCGCCATCAGAACTCAAGCGCCTTTTCAATGTAAGCCTTAACCTCTCCGATGGGAATTCTTACCTGCTCCATAGTATCTCTGTCACGAACGGTAACGCAGCCGTCGTTTTCGGAATCAAAGTCGTAGGTGATGCAGAAGGGGGTTCCTATCTCGTCCTCACGTCTGTATCTCTTACCGATGGAGCCTGTTTCGTCAAAGTCCACGGAGAAATATTTAGCAAGGCTGTCGTAAACCTCAAGAGCCTTGTCGGAAAGCTTCTTCGAAAGAGGAAGAACAGCTGCCTTATAGGGAGCAAGAGCAGGGTGAAGGTGAAGAACGACACGCACATCTCCCTCTCCGAGAGTTTCCTCGTCGTATGCGTCAACAAGGAAGGCAAGAGCAACTCTGTCCGCACCGAGAGATGGCTCGATTACGTAAGGAGTATAGCGCTCGTTTGTTTCGGGGTCGAAGTACGTCATATCCTTACCGGAGTGCTTCTCGTGCTGGGAAAGGTCGTAATCGGTTCTATCGGCAACGCCCCAAAGCTCACCCCAACCGAAGGGGAAGAGGAACTCAAAGTCTGTCGTCGCCTTGGAATAGAAGCAAAGCTCGTCCGGATCATGGTCACGGAGCCTCAGGTTTTCGTCCCTCATACCAAGGTTAAGAAGGAACTTATGACAATAATCCTTCCAGTATGCAAACCATTCAAGGTCCGTGCCGGGTTTGCAGAAGAACTCAAGCTCCATCTGCTCAAACTCTCTCGTTCTGAAAACAAAGTTACCGGGGGTAATTTCGTTTCTGAAGGATTTACCTATCTGCGCAACACCGAAGGGGAGTTTCTTTCTTGTAGCTCTCTGGGTTGCGGGGAAGTTTACAAAAATACCCTGAGCGGTTTCGGGACGGAGATAAACAGTGTTTGAATTATCCTCTGTAACTCCTATGAAGGTTTTGAACATAAGGTTGAATTTCTTTATATCCGCAAAATCACGGCCGCCGCATATAGGGCAGCTGATTCCCTTCTCCTTGATATACTCTGCCATTTCGGCAAAGCTCCAGGCAGCCGGGTTATCGTTAGTGCCGTTTGCAAAAGCGTAGTCCTCTATAAGCTTATCCGCTCTGTGACGAGCTTTACAGCCCTTGCAGTCCATAAGGGGGTCGGAAAATCCGCCAACGTGCCCCGACGCAACCCATGCTTGAGGATTCATAATTATAGCGCTGTCAAGACCTACGTTATATCTCGATTCCTGAACGAACTTCTTCCACCACGCACGTTTTACGTTGTTCTTGAACTCAACGCCGAGAGGACCGTAGTCCCAGGAATTGGCAAGACCTCCGTATATTTCAGAGCCGGGGAAAATAAAGCCTCGGGTCTTACAAAGCGCAACGATTTTTTCCATTGTTTTTTTGCTGTTTTCCATTTTCAATTCTCCGTTTATCTTTATCTTAAATTATTTCTCCGTAAATGATTCCGTCATTGTGATGGGTGGGGCGGACAAGCACCATATCTCCAGACGCAAGAGATTTATCCTTCTCTTTTACGAGGCAGGCGGCAAAGGAAGCTGTATGTCCGTACCAATACACGCCCTTCCTGCTTTCTACTATACAAGACATAACATCGCCTTTTTTTACTATATCCGAAAGAACCTTGTCCCGCACCGCCTCGGCAATGTTGATAAGCCTCTCGCTCCTCTTCCTTTTCACGTCCTCGGGAATCTGCCCCTCAAACTCAGCGGCAGGTGTATTCTTTCTTTTTGAGTAAGCGAAAACGTGACAGTCGATAAACTCCGCTCGTTTTACGAACTCAAGGGTTTCAAGAAAATCCTCTTCACTTTCCCCGGGGAAGCCGACCATAAGGTCAGTAGTGAACTGCGCACCGGGAATAAGCCTACGAAGGCGCTGTATATTTTCAAGAGCCGCCTTCGCCGTATATCTGCGCTTCATTCTGCGAAGAGTGTAATCCGAGCCACTCTGCACCGATATATGAAAATGTGGAGCTAAGGATTTCAGTGGAGCTACTGCGTGGGCAAACCTCTCGCCCACAAGCTCGGGAGCAAGAGAGCCAAGCCTGATTCTCGTCACCACACCGCGCCCATCAAGCTCTGTGAGCAGGTCACAGAGGGTATATTTCTCTTCAAAATCAACTCCGTAGGAGCCTGTTTCTATACCTGTCAGAACAATTTCGCAAATGCCCCGCTCGGCAAGAGCCTCCACCTCGGATATAACCTCCGCACGGGGTTTCGAGCGAACTCTGCCTCGGGCAGAGGGAATGGCGCAGTAGGTGCATCTGCACTCGCACCCATCTTCTATCTTAACATATACACGGGTGCGCTCTCCCCGTGTTACACTCATAGGCTCAAACGGCTCACAATCAACGTCTGTCACAAGAGTTTTACCGCTCTCAAAGGGGGCTTTTCCCGAAAGAAGCCGCTCAGCTATATCAACAGCCGACATCTTCCCTCCCGTACCAATCACCGCACTGACTCCGGGGAGCTTTTCAACCTCGTCTGGCGAACGCTGACTGTAACACCCCATAACTATAATAAATCCGTCGGGATTTTTACGAGATGCCCGCCTTATAATCTGGCGGCATTTTCTATCTCCCTCCGCTGTGACCGTACAGGTGTTTATCACGTACACGTCACATACCTCGGAGAAATCCGAGAGAAGAAACCCTCGCCTTTCAAACTCCTCCGCAACTGCCTCGGTTTCATATTGAGCCACCTTGCAGCCGAGAGTGTATAATCCAACCTTTTTTATCAAAGCAACCTTCCAGCTTTTTATTTAGTGTAAACTTCAGGCTTCAGCACGCCGACGAATGGCAAAGCTCTGTACATTTCGGCGAAATCAAGCCCGTATCCGACCACGAACTCGTCAGGCACCTCAATTCCGCAATAATCGGGAACGAACTCAACCCGTCTTCTTGAGGGCTTGTCAAGAAGAGTACAGGTTTTAACGCTCTTTGCGCCCTTTAGCGCAAGATATTTTGTAAGGTGCGAGAGGGTGACACCGCTATCCACGATATCCTCTATTATAAGCAAATCGCAGGTGTTTATATCGGGGCGCAGAAGGTCAAGCGCTATATGTATCTGCCCCGAGGACTCGGAGCCCTTGCCGTAGGAGGAAACCTTCATACAGTCAATCTCCACGGGAACGGTTACCTTCTTCATAAGGTCGCCCATAAATACAAGGGAGCCTTTCAGAATACAAACGAGAACAAGCTTTTTATCATCCCCTGCATAATCCCTGTCTATTTCAGCGGCAATTCTCGTGGTTATTGCGTCAATTTCCGCTTCACTTACCAGCACCTTTTCTATATCATTCTTCAAATTTCTCATAAGGACAACTCCTTTTTACAAAATGCTTTATCCGTGAGGCTTACCCTCATACACGTTACATATTAATCTCATTATGATTTATATATTTTACCATAAAGGCACCCGAAAAGTCAATACAGTGAAGTGGGTTTTAGCTATTTTTAGACGCTATTTTGTTTCTATTTTTATTTTACTGTTATATAAAAATATTTTTTCAGTCAAAAAAGAGAAAAAGCTCTTGACAAAAGACCTTTCCTCGTGTATAATATATTCTGCTTTCGTACGGTCATCTTTTGATTAACGAAGAGGACAACATTTGAAATAAACCGAAGGAGGTGCAGATCATGAAGAGAACATACCAGCCTAAGAAAAGACAGAGAAACAAAGAGCATGGTTTCAGAAAGAGAATGGCTACTGCTAACGGCAGAAAAGTTCTTAAAAGAAGACGCGCCAAAGGAAGAGCTCGTCTGACCTATTAATAACGTCACAAAAATGCGTGACTGACAAAACCCTCCGATAAGGCGCGCTCGAACGTGCATTTATCGGGGTTTTTGTTTAAGCGCTATTTTGACGAAAACTAAAAGGAAAAAGAGAGGTTTTTATGAAATTCAGAGCAATTTGCGAAAATCATCTCTATAATAAGGCATACGCCAAGGGAAGGAGAGCCGTGTCCTCTGCTCTCGCCGTTTACGTGCTTCCCGATTACGCCGCAAAGCGTCTTGCTATGGCGGACACAAGAAAACAGATAAAGAACCGATACGGACTCACGGTTTCCACAAAAATCGGAGGCGCTGTCGTTAGAAGCAGATGCAGAAGAATAATCCGCGCAGCTCTCAGGGCTATTGAAGCTAAGGGAAGGCTTAAGCAGGGCTTTCTCGTTGTTATCGCCGCAAGAAGCGCAGCTCCGAATATGAAATCGACAGAAATCGAAGGGCAACTAAATGCCCTGTTCCAGAAGCTCGGTATGTACAAATCCGCATAGGAATATTTAATACGGAATATGAAATATTTAATGATAGGGCTTGTAAAGCTTTACAGGAAATTTATATCGCCAATAAAACCGAACTGCTGCAGGTTTACACCAACCTGCTCCGCCTACGCCCTTGAGGCATTTCAAAAACGAGGCTTTTTTATGGGTCTTATTCTGACCATCCTGAGAATTCTTCGCTGCAACCCTTTTTCAAAGGGGGGCTACGACCCGGTTCCCGAGCGAGGCTTCAGATATAAGCCCGATGATGCAGATATCGGCGATGTTATAAAAAATACCGACACAAAAAACTTTGAAAAGGATAAAAAGGTTAACAATGTTTGATTGGTTAAACGACGGACTCGGTTTTATACTGAGTTGGTTTTCAAGCTGGAGTAACTATGCCGTTGCGCTGTTATTCTACGCTTTAATCTTTAAAGTGCTTTTCCTCTTCTTTGCCGTAAAACAGCAGAAAAACCAGATAGCTATGGCGAAGCTGGCTCCCAGAATCGAGCTTATCAAGGCAAAGTATAAGGGAAGAAACGACCAGGCTACCCTCAGAAAACAGCAGGAAGAAATCATGGAGCTTCAGCAGAAGGAGGGTTACAGCGCCCTTTCCGGTTGTCTGCCTCTTCTTATTCAGCTCCCCATAATTATTTTCCTTTACAACGTTATAAGAAATCCTCTTTCTCATATCGCTAATTTCAGCGACGAGCTTATCGGAAAAATTAAAACCACCCTCGAATTCACCGCTGACGACCAAATTCTTCTTGCAAGTAAAATCAAAGAAATTTGGATTGCGGGCGGAACGGAAAAGCTTAATCTCGAAATGGCAGGTCTTACCGAGGATTTGTACCAGGCTATTCCCAGGTTTGACATTTTCGGAATAGACCTTGGCTTTGCTCCCGGCTGGCATGGCTTCACAGTGGCTTCCCTCGTTCTTCTTATTCCCTTCATAGCGGCAGGCCTTCAATGGTTCACTATGTGGATATCGAGAAAGCTCAACGGAAACTCTATGGCAGCTCCCGTTGCTGAAGAAAATTCGCAGACGAAGCTTTCCATGGGCATCATGGACCTCATTATGCCTCTTATGACCCTTTGGCTTACCTTCTCCTTCTCTGCGGTTATGGGTCTTTACTGGATTTATCAGTCTGTATTCACCATTATTCAGACTGTAATTCTCTCTAAGGTTATGCCTATACCTAAGTATACCGAGGAAGAGCTTAAGGCAATCAGAAAGGCTCAGAAGGAAGCTGAAAAGGCTCAGAAGAAGATTATCAAATCCCAGCCTAAATACAAGTCCCTTCACTATATTGACGAGGACGATTACGACGAATTGCCCGAGGTTAAGTCTGCTCCCGCTACCGGTAGCGAAAAGAAGCCTCTGACCCAGGAAAAACCTGAAATAAAAGATTAGTTTTAGAAAGGCATTACGATGTTAAACGAAGCAATTGCAATAGGAAAAGACGTTGAAGAGGCTAAAGAGAACGCAAGGGCCGCTCTCAAGGCTGAAATCACAGACGACGTAAATTTTGAAGTTCTTGAAATGGGCAGCCGTGGAATATTCGGCATTATCGGCGTTAAGCCCGCAAAGGTTCGTGCTTGGATAGAAATTCCCGATACCGAGAAGCCTCACAGAGGCGGAGCGGACAGACCGAGGAACGAATCCAAAAAGTCCAAGAACAGACGTGATAAAAAGAAAAATGGCGAAAACAAAGCTCCCCGTGAGGATAAGCCCCGCGAGGCTAAGGCTGACAAGCCCAAGAGTGAGGTTATTCCCGAATGTGAAATCAAGATGGAGCGTCGCTTTGTAAATCACGGTGAGGATCTTTCCTTTGATTTCGTTAAGAACCTTGTTGAAAATATGGGTCTTGATGCAGAGGTAGAGCTTTACTCCTGCGATGACGGAACGAGAAGAATCGCAATAGTAGGCGAGGATGCTTCCTCCCTTATCGGTCACCACGGTGACACACTTGACGCTCTTCAGTATCTCGCTAACCTTGTTTCTACAAGAAAGAACGCCAACGGTGAGCGTGACAAGAGCAGAGTTACCATAGATATCGGTGGCTACAGAGCGAAGAGAGAGGAAACTCTCAGAGCACTCGCACGCCGTATGGCTGCTAAGGCGCTGAGAATCAAGAGAAGCGTAACGCTTGAGCCTATGAGCGCTTATGAAAGAAGAATTATACACTCCGAGGTTCAGGGCATTGAGGGAGTTTCCACAAATTCCATTGGCTCTGACAACAACAGAAAGATAGTTATTTATCTTACCGACAAGAAGCCTCGCGGTATCTTTGAAGAGGACGAGGAAAAGGAAGGCGTATCCGAGCCCACCACAGATTTGAGCGAGGATACCGCTGATGCAACCGATGCAGGCGACGAGGCTTCCTTTGACGCAGAAGAGGTATGATGAATTTTACATCTACAATAGCAGCAATTTCAACCCCACCCGGCAAGGGTGGGGTTGCGGTTATAAGGATAAGCGGTGACGAAGCACTTTCCGTTGCAGAAAAAATGTTCAAGCCCAAAGGCTCTCTTAAGGATTTAAAAAATGCGCCGAGAAGACAGATATGGGGAGATATTTTATCCTGCGGAGAGGTTATTGACGATGGTCTTATCTGCTATTTCCCCGCTCCTTTTTCATACACGGGAGAGGACGTAATAGAAATCAGCTGTCACGGCGGAATACTTATAACAAGATGCGTACTTGAGGCGGCGCTCTCCTGCGGCGCAGCTCTTGCCGAGGCGGGAGAATTCACCAGGCGCGCCTTTACAAACGGAAAGCTGACCCTTACAGAGGCAGAGGCAATCGGTATGCTTCTTGACGCTGAGGGTATGGGACAGATAAGACTTGGACGGGCGGCATCAAGAGAGCGCTTGTCCGAAAAAATTTCCGAAATACACACGGCCCTGCTATCTCTTATGAGCTCCATTTACGCAAGAATAGATTATCCCGACGAGGATTTAGGCGACTTCACCGACAGTGAGGCTAAGGATATATTAAAGTCCGCAAAGATGGAAATTGAAGCTTTAATAGCCACATATAAGGTAGGCAGAGCGGTTAAGGCGGGTGTTAAGACTGTAATTGCGGGTCGCCCAAACGTCGGAAAAAGCACACTTTATAACGCTCTTACCGAGGATGAGTCCGCTATTGTCACTGATATCCCCGGCACGACGAGAGATATACTTGAGTGCAGCGTTCCCGTCGGAAATATAATTCTGCGCATATCTGATACTGCGGGCATAAGAGATAACGTCACGGACAAAGTTGAGGCAATAGGCGTTGAGCGCTCCAAGAAGAGAATAGAAGAGAGTGAGCTTATCTTTACCCTCTTTAATTCCTCTGAGCCCTTATGCAAAGAGGACATTGAGTTGATAAGGCTGCAAAGCGGCTCCTCTGCCGCAAAAATTGCGGTGCTTACGATGCAGGACAGAGGGGTATGCGACGAGTTTGACAAGGAATTTGCAGGTTATGAAAATCTTTTCGACTCTGTTATAAGGATATCCGCAAGACTGCACCCCACCGAGGCAAAGGCAACTGTTGCACAAGTAGTTACAAGCCTTTTTGAGGAAGAAAATATAACCGTTGGCACCGATGCGATAATCAGCTCGGCAAATCAGTACGCCTCCCTTGTGAAGGCGCTGGAGCACGTTAATTCGGCTCTTATAGCATACACCTCGGGGCTGACACAGGACATAGCCTCAGCCGACGTAGAGCTTGCTTTAAGCGAGCTTTCTATGCTTGACGGGAGAGGCGTATGTGAGGAGCTTGTTTCGGATATATTCTCTAAATTCTGCGTAGGAAAGTGATGCACGTCCAAGACTGCGCAAGCGCGAAATACGACTCCGTCAAAAAATGAAGAGCCCCATCTGACAGATGGAGCTACACGCCCTTATCAAAAATTGTGGCTACCTGTTCAAAATCAAGGAAAGCGACGTATCTGCCACGGAAATTGCGCTATACCCAAGAGCCATACAAATCAGGATAACCACGGCGGCGCTTACTATTTTCTTCATAAACACCCCCCTTTCTTAAAAGCCTTTATTATAGCATAACTCATATTTTACGCCTTATACCAAATGCGAACAACCGCCCTAAAAGCCTCGGGCGGTAGGAGAGTAATATGGAAAGCAAGAGATTTTCAAAAAATGACAACGGATTTATATGCAAGAGCTGCGGTAAGGAGGTTCTGCCTCTTGGCTATACCTCAAGGAACCACTGCCCATTTTGTCTATGCTCATTGCACGTTGATATAAACCCCGGTGACAGGGCAAACGACTGCGGTGGAATTCTGCGACCGATACAGGCGCTCCCTGACCCCAAGCGAGGATATATTATTATTCACCGCTGCGAAAAGTGCGGTGAGGTGGTGCGTAATAAGGCGGCTCACGAGGCAAAGGTACAGCCCGACGATATGGATTTAATAATCAAGCTTACCGTAGGCGCACTTTGAATGCGGGCGAATTCAGCTATAAGCAAAATTCAAGCGAAGGCAAAAGAGTAACACCCAAACTAAAAGTGACAAAATATATGAGGGCGAGGTGCAGATTTGCACCTCGCCCTATTTTTAATCACAACTATCCCTTTTTGACAAAGGCTTATCGGTATTCTCGCCTATACTGAATAGGAGAGACTCCTACCGCACAGCTGAATGCCTTAGAGAAAAAATGATTATCCCTGTATCCGCATAGCTCTGCTATCTTTTTGACAGGCAGGTCGGTTAAGGATAGAAGGGATTTTGCCTGATTTATGCGCAGAGATAAAACGTACTGCATCGGCGCCTGCCCCATAAGCTCTCTGAATAGCGCCGTATAGCGAGAGGGACTAAGCCCTTCAATTGCTGCCAAGTCTGATACGCTGATACTCTCAGAAAGAGAAGAATTTATATATGTGAGTGACTTATTAAGTCTGCACCGCCTCCCCTCTTCCGAGAGAATATTGCAAGAGAGGTCTATAAGTATTTTCTCAAGCGCGGCTCCAAGATAAAGCTCCGCTTTTGGCACAGCGCCTGAGCATATATCGAATATTTCCGAGAACCCTGATAATGCCGAAGATGACTCCGCCGAAAAAGCGGCAGGAAGATTTACAAAGCCAAGCCTTCCCAAAAAGCTCTCAACGTAAGACCCTGTAAAATGAGCGTAATAATAAGCAACGCTACCCGAGGTAAGAGAATATTTATACTTATATTCGGGCGGAAAAAGAAGAAAATCACCGGAGCAGACGGTCACGGACCTATCTTCAAAATACACACGAAGCTTACCCTCTACTATATACATAAGGTAATAATCGGCTCTCCCCTTACGGTTATGAGTGGTAAAGGGGTTAGATAAATTTATCGAGCCTGCGCAGTTCAGGATAATCGGTCTTTCCTCGCTCTCTCTGCTATTCAGGTTCAATCCGTCGCTTTCCTCGTCACGAAAAGAATAATAGGCAAAATCCTTCATTTTTTCTCCAATCAGTCGAATAATACACCAAAACAGGCGTTTTATCCATTTACTTTAGTTGAAAAATAGTATATCATAAAATCACAGGTCGGTCAAGAGATATTTTTAAGGCCGATAATTTATTTTCTTAAAAAGGAATTTTGGAAATGGAAAAGAAAAGAATCATACTCATAGGCGGCGGGGGAAGAGGCAAGACATACTCCTCAATTGGTAAGGAGCTTGATAAATTTGAGCTTGTGGCAATAGCGGAGCCTGTTCGCGAAAGGCGGGATTTTATATCAAAGGCGCACAATATTCCCTCCGAAATGCAGTTTGAGAGCTGGGAGCCCCTCTTGGCTTTAGGTAAAATTGCAGATGCAGCGATAATCGCCACTATGGACAGAGATCACTATGCTCCGGCAATAGAGGCTATTGATTTAGGCTACGACCTTTTGCTGGAAAAGCCTATATCCCCAACCCCCGAGGAATGCCTTGATATAGCGAGGCGCGCTGAGGAAAAGGGCGTCAAGGTGCTGATTTGCCACGTTTTGAGATTCACCCCCTTTTTCAGGGCACTGAAGGCTATTATAGACAGTGGACGAATCGGCAGAGTTATGAATATTATACATACTGAGGGTGTAGGTAATGTACATCACAGCCATAGCTTTGTCAGAGGCAATTGGGGCAACAGTGAGCGCTCCTCATTTATGCTTCTACAAAAATCCTGCCACGATATGGATATTTTACAATGGCTTTTGGGAAAGCGTTGCACGAGAGTTCACAGCTTCGGCTCTCTGTCCTATTTCACTCCCGAAAACGCTCCTGAGGGCGCTACCGACAGATGCTTCGACGGATGCCCTCATTTAGAAGACTGCGTTTACAGCGCAAAGCGGCTTTATCTGGAGAGAGAGGACGGAAACTGGTTTAAAGGCTCGGCAACCAAGATGCATTCAGTGCCCGACGATGAGACCGTAATGTCCGCCCTGGCTGATACGAATTACGGAAGATGTGTTTTCAGGTGTGACAACGACGTGGTTGACCACCAGACGGTAAATATGGAATTCGAGGGCGGCACGACTGTCAGCTTTAATATGAGCGCTTTCAATCTGGGCGGCCGTAAAATCAGAATTATGGGTACAAAAGGAGAGATCATCGGAGAGATGGGAAATCCTAACCTTACCCTAAACGACCTTACTCTTGAGAAGAGCGAGACGATCTGCATATCCGATGCGGCGAAGAGTGATTCTATCACCGCAGGACACGGTGGCGGTGATTATGGAATTATGGATTCCTTCTACGATTTGCTCTGTGGCAAGGAGGGCGACGTTTCTATTTGCACTATAAGCGAATCGGCTTATAATCATATGTTAGCATTTGCGGCAGAGCATTCAAGGCTCTCAGGACGGGTGGTATCGCTTGATGAATATATCGAAAAAGTGAAGTCAAGTATGCATTGAATTTTTGTTTCGGTAAAATCTTTTAAAACCATTGACTTGCTGTTTAAAAAGTGCTATTATGCTTTTGGAGCGAAAATTCTCCATAAAAGCGTATTAGCACTTTTGCTTTTAAAGCGGTGTTAGGGATAGCTTTCAACCCTTAGAAAGGGTGATAAAACGCCTTTTTCCCGGAGGTATTACTGTGAAAACGGAAATAATCGAAGAAGACAGTAAAAAGGATATTTATAAGAGCAGCAGGGTTTTATACTGGATTGAATGCGCCTTTGAATATCTTATAAACATTTTATGCGGCGGCGCATTTCTTGCAAAGCTAACGGGCGCGGTAGGAATATCCGACGGTATGACGGCTATTATGACCTCTATCGTATCCTTTGCGGCTCTTGCCCAATTTGCCTCCATATACATATCGCACAGGGCTCCAGTCAAACGCTTCGTTATTCCAATTATGTTTATAAGCCACGCTTTGATGGCTGGAATGTTTCTCCTTCCCTTTATCGGAGGGGGAGGCACCGTTGCAGCTATATTCTTCATAACCTTCCTTGTTGCCCGCTTTATGGTTTCAAGCATTGCGGCAGTTAAGGTTACTTGGTTTTTCAACCTGGTACCCGATAACAAGCGAGGCGCTTTCGCGGCGATAGCCAACGGCTCGTCCCTGGTTGCAGGAACGGTATTTTCCCTCGTAGCAGGCTTTGTTATTGACGAGTTTGAGGCGGCTGGAAATTTGGAGGGAGCATTTTTGACACTCTCCCTTTGCATCTTAGCCTTTGCAGCTATAAATCTCCTCACCCTTTTGTTCTCAAAGGAAAAGCCCTACGCAAATTCCTCTGACAAAAAAGAGAAAATAAGCGAGAGCTTCAAAAGCCTTTTAAAAAACAAAAATTATATGGGGCTTTTCGTGGTTCAAGTCCTCGTTTCCGTGGCAGGCGGTATTGCGATGCCATTCTTCGGCACCTATCAGATAAACGAGCTTGGCTTCACCGTTAGCTTCGTTGCAATTATAACGGCTATACAAAGCACGGTTAAGCTGCTCTCGGTTACCGTTTTCGGAAAGATTTCCTTGAATAAATCCCACAGGTCGATTATTCTCACCGCGCTTCCCCTTATCGGTCTTTCCTATTTTATAGCTATTTTCACCGCCCCTCAGAACGGCTCGGTGCTTTACCCGATTTTCATAATAGTCTTTTATATAGGTCTTGGCGGATATAACGTATCCGACACCAATATTCTCTTAGCAACAGTTCCTGAAGCGCAGCAGACCTCCGCCCTTTCCCTTAACGCGGCGGCATCGGGCGTTATTACGTTCTTCACCACAGTTGCCGCAAGCCCGCTGATTGAGTTTATGCAGAGCCGCGGTAACGAAATTTTCGGCTTTACCGTTTACGCTCAACAGATACTTTCGGTATTCGCATCTCTGCTTTATTTTGCGGCGGCAATATGTATGAAAGCCTTGGTTAAAACAAGCGAAAACAGAACTTGATAAACTTATTTCACTATAAAAAACAGAGCTTTCCAAAAAAGAAAGCTCTGTTTTTTATACTATATTTTAAGTGATAAGGGCTATTAGAGCACCTTAATCGCTACTCTCGGCAGTTTCCTGCAAGGATATGTCACGGGCGCTGGTTTTACCCTCCGGTATGATTTCACCTGCCGCTTTAAGGGCAATTTTTGTAAACAAAGGACCTAAGATTTCATATATAAGAACGCCAAATAGAGTTATATTCTGAACAATAAGGCCATCTGAGCCAAGCTCTGCCGATGCCTTTATCGCCATGCCGAGAGCAACTCCCGCCTGGGGAAGAAGAGTTATTCCCAAATACCTTGTGATATTATTATCGCACCTCATAAGACCTGCGCTCATTGAAGCTCCAAAATACTTACCCAAGGAACGGCTGAGTATATACGCAAGACCTATCAGCACTATCGCAAAATCTCCGAACACCGAAAGGTCAAGCTTTGCTCCGCTGAGAACGAAGAAGAGTATAAACAGAGGCGCTGTCCACCTGTCTATCCTGTCCATAAGCTCCTCGGAGAAATCGCACACGTTGCAGAACACCGTTCCGAGCATCATACAAACGAGAAGTGA
>JAEIGA010010280.1_pt1 | contig 14182 bp, 13 predicted proteins | sample 9270691 | NCBI WGS metagenome assembly JAEIGA01 (sample SAMN17057246, study PRJNA624740) | gut metagenome | biome: biome; isolation source: fecal sample | host: Bos grunniens | place: China: Xizang | collected 2019 | reverse complement strand
CAGCAGATTTCTTCCGCTTATCTGTGCCATTCCCGTTATGCCAGGGCGAAGCGCGTACACGCCCTTATCCATACGCTCCTTGTGGATATCCTGCTCCTCACATATAAGCGGTCTTGGACCTATAAGACTCATATCCCCTTTAAGCACGTTAAAAAGCTGCGGTATCTCATCAAGGCTTGAGCGTCTGAGAAATGCCCCCACACGGGTTATATATTTATCTCTGTCCTTAAACTCCGCCGCCGACATAGCCTTGGGCGCGGTAATCTGCATAGTACGGAATTTATAGCATACGAATACCCTGCCCCCGCGTCCTATTCTTTTTTGCTTGAATATAGCATTTCCTCGGGATTCCGACCTTATAATAACGGCTATAATAAATATTGGAAGCAGCAAAAAGAAAAGCAAAAGACTTGAAAAAACTATATCCAGAAATCTTTTTACGTATATGGGGTATATACTTTTTTTACGTGTCCTCATACTAACTCCTTTTATGAAGTTAGCATTTGCCTTTTTCTTTGCTTTTATACAAATAAGACGGAAGCCGCGCTTCCGTCTTATTTATTATTTCAAAGCAACAAATTTTGCCGAATTGATAACTACGTCCGTAAGGGGCTTGTCGGTATCCTCATCAGTAGCTACACCCGCAATGGAATCAACTACATCTAAGCCGTATACCACGTATCCGAAGGCAGCGTATTCTCCGTCGATATCCACGTCCTTATGCATTATAAAGAACTGCGTGGATGCCGAATCCATATCATCACCCAAACGAGCCATAGAGATAACTCCGCGCAGATGAGAGAGATTGTTTATAAATCCATTACTGTAAAACTCTCCCTTTATGGTCGTAACGCCCACGTTTGAAACTCCGTCGCCGTCAATATCTCCACCCTGTATCATAAAGTCCTTTATGACGCGGTGGAATATCAATCCGTCATAGAAATTTTCGGACACCAATTTCTTAAAGTTAGCAACCGTGGCAGGAGCTACGTTGGGGAAAAGACGAACAACTATCTTTCCGTGGTCCTTAACGTCAATCATAACGTAATCGGTAGGCTCGGTGCTATCCGCAAACTTATCAAGGCTGTCAACCGCACTCAAATCAAGCTCGTCAAGGCTTAGGGCATTTCTGTACGCATCGGCATCCGCAGGGACTGAGATTGCGCTTGAAGTACCGCACTCCTTAAATTCAATATCAGTAATATACTCTATTGTTACACTGTTCGACGCGCTGTATGCCACAGACATCTTGGTTGAAAGTATATTGCCCTTATCATCATAGGAAATCACGTATAACGCATCATCCGCCAGCTCGGCTTGTGCATACTGTGCGTAATCCTCTTTAGTTATGGAGATCTCCAGCTTGTAGCCGTTTTCTTCTTTTACGAATTTAGCATCTGTGAAATAAGTATCCGCCAAGGGGAATATTACAGTTCCCATATCCAGAAGATAACGGGAAGCAAAAGTGGTGGCATCCATTTTACTCTTATCCTTGCCCGCGGAGGTGCTTCGGTACAGCGTACCGTCCACTAACCACAGCTCCTCGGTTTTTGCAGACGCACTCACATATTTTATGTATGCATTGTTGCCGTTCACCTTATATTCGTCAGTATTTTCGCTTACAATAGGCTCGTTTCCAAAATTGACCTTAGACGTTTGCTTGAACGCCACGTGATATTCACTCATAGCATCCAGCGCGCTTACGGTAGCATCGTACAGCTCCTTAGGCGTTTTGCCCGCAAGCTTGTCCAGCTCATCAACAGCCGCACCGCCGCCATTACCCGTATTCTGCGTGGTCTGGGATGTGGATGACGATGTACCCTCTTCCTTTTCGCCGCACGATACAAATAATGAAGACGTAATTATCAATATCAGTATGATAGCTAAAATTCTTTTCATATTATCCTCTCAAAAATCAATTATTACTATTTCCTTGGGATTGAAAAATCTCGGTATAAAGCTTTTTTTCAGTCCTCTGCTTATTACTAAACGTCCGTCGTGTACTCCCGAGGTGTATTTGGGGAAAAGACCCTGCCCAGGGGCGTAGACTCCTTTGCCGAATATCCGCCACTGTCCTCCGTGAGCGTGTCCGCTTACTATAAGGTCTATATCATATTCCTTGAGGTATTTTTCGTAATATTCGGGGTGATGGCATATAAGTATTTTGGGTGCCTTTGCCGCGGAAAACCGAGTCAGGAAATCCAAGTTAGGTCTTCCATCTCTAAGGATAAGTCCCGACGCGAGTCCCCCAAATGCTACACCGTCCTTAAGAGCATAATCATCAATAAGCAAGGTAACTCCCGACTGCTTTATCCTTTGGATATTTTTCTGGGTGTATACCCTTTCCTTACCGCCGCTTCTCTTCCATTTTCGGCTGCCCGAATGTACTCCCCCGTCCTCATGATTTCCCGTACAGTAAAAGGTGGGAGCAATATCAGTACACGCCTTAAATATACCGAAGGCTTGTTCATTTTCACTATCACGGCTTCCGTCAAGAGCCTCAAGTATATCTCCCGCCAAAAGGATATAGTCGGGGGCTAAGTCTTTCAAAAGCTCTACCGCCTTATCGGGTCTCCCCGCGTGGAGATCTGCAACGAGAGCGATGCGAAAGCCCTTGCCAAAGGCAACGTTATTTAAACGGTAAAAGGTCTGCTTCATATTCTCTTATTTGCAGAAATTATTGATGTAATTATCTATGGCTTCCTTTATTATATTCACCGCCTCGTCGTGAGGGCTTACCTCGTTAACGGCTGTTTCCTTGTTTTCAAGGCTCTTATAAACGCTGAAAAAGTGTCTCATTTCATCAAAGAGATGCGCGGGAAGCTGGTCGATGTTAGTGTACTGATTGTAATTGGGGTCATTGAACGGAATAGCAATTATTTTTTCGTCGTGCCTTCCGTTATCCATCATAGAAATAACTCCGATTGGATACGCCCGCACCAAAGACAGCGGCTCAAGAGGCTCTGCACAGATGAGCAGAACGTCCAGCGGGTCGCCGTCATCACCGTAGGTGCGAGGAATAAATCCGTAATTTGCGGGATAGTGCGTAGATGTATAAAGAATTCGGTCGAGGATTATATATCCCGTCTCCTTGTCAAGCTCATATTTTTTCTTACTTCCCTTTGATATCTCCACAACACAGATAAAATCATCGGGCGCTATCCTTTTGGGAGAAATATCGTGCCAGATATTAGACATGTTTTTGTCCTCCTGCTTTTTTATAATCATATTATAGCATTTTATCACTATTTTGTCAACAGAAAGTCTTATCCTTTTATTTCTCCGCAAGCTATCTTATTTCCTGAATTTCCCGAGGGTTGAGTAGTAAAATCATCGGGTGAATCGTGGATTATTACAGTCTTTCCTACTATCTCCTCTATACTGAAGCGATTTGTCAGAAACGCTGAAAAGGCATTGCCTCCTACGCCGAAAAGCGGCGGAAGGTCACCAGCGTGATAGGGATGCTCACACCCATCGGGATTATAGTGACTGCCAACGTCGCCAAAGGGGTCATTTGCGTTTCCCGCGCATTGACCTCCCTCGTGGATATGAAATCCAAATATCCTTCCCTCACAAGAGGTCTGCCCCTGTGGCAAGCCATTTACGTCCGCTACCACCAATACTCCCATAGGCGCTTCATAAAAGCGCACCGTTCCATATATCTCGGGATACGCCTCACTTCCCCTGAGTCTTGCTATTGCCTTTGGTCTTCTTCCGAAAAGTCCCGAAAAATCAGAATATCCGTTGCTTATATACATATGACACCTCACATATTCTTTTTTGACAGTATATGCACGGTTACGGATATTTGCGCAAAAAAAGGCGCTCCCCAAAATCAGTAGCGCCTTTATCTGTTGCCCCGCCGAGCCGTGTAACCGAAATAGAGAGACCCTTTTTTTCAGGGTGGTGTCCTATCTCACGCTTTACTGCTCCCAACGTCCTCGAAATCATGTTGAGACAAGTCAATCAAGATGAAATGAGGGAGGTCTGCAAACCACGGTCGAACTCTGTTTCAGACTCCTTTAACTAAATGTGGCTCTTATGACCGATTATCACGCACTAAGCAGGGTATTATATTGATATAAGTTTAAGCAGAAATACCTCGTGATATTCCTATCTTTTCTTTTTAATTATCGTAATCTATCTCCTGAGAAAAAAGATCGTCGAAATAATCTGCTATATCGTCAAGCTCATCATCGTCATCCACTGTAACGAGTACATCCTCATCTCCGTCCTTTGCGAGCTTAAGGATAACGTATTCGCAAACGTCATCATTTGCGTCCTCGTCCTCAACGGGTATCATAGCAAAATATCTCTCGCCGTTCTTTTCGTATTCTCCGATAACCTCAAAATCTATCTCGTTTCCGTCCTCATCGGTAAGAGTAAATATTTCAGCCATCGCTTCTTCGTTATTGATATTTTTGTTGTCGTTCATTGTTTGTCTCCTTATTTTGATTGTATTTATATTTTACAATATTACCTGCTAATTGTCAACAGTTTTCACGCATTATTCAAAATCCAACATTTGAGAAAGAATACTGTTGCTTACGAAAAATCCCTTTGTGGTAAAGGCTACGCTTCCATTTTTTTCCTTGAAGAAGCCTCCGACAATAAATCTGTCGGTGTCGGGGAAATCAGACTTAAAATCACTTCCCCACCTCTGACGGTATTCCTTGAGTGCTATTCCCCTTTCAAGGCGCAAGCCAAGCATAACGTACTCACGCCGCCGCTCCTCTTCTGATATCGCGTATCTTTCCTCGGTTATATCTTTCCCCTCAATGAAGGCTTTGATATTTCTGGAATTACCGAAGCGCTCTCCCTCAACACACGAGTGTGCCGCTACCCCGAAGCCTATATAATCCTTCAGTGTCCAATATCTCAAATTATGCCGCGACTCTCTGTCGGGTCTTGAAAAATTGCTTATCTCATATCTGCCGTATCCGTTGTGCTCTAATATTTCAACACAACGGGAATACATATGATATTCCTCGTCCTCGTCCGGCAAAATAAGACTGTCTCTGGTTTTGGAAAACAGCGTTCCGTCCTCTATTTTAAGACCGTATGCCGAGATATGCTCGGGAGAAAGTCTGCACACCTCATTCAAGGTATTCTCAAAGCTGTCTGGGGTCTGCTCCGGAATTCCGTACATCAGATCAAGGCTTATATTATGGAAGCCTGCCCTTCGGGAATCTGCGTATATATCGCATAGGTCCTTGAAGGTATGGACTCTTCCAAGTGCCCGAAGCTCGTTATCATTTGCGCTTTGCATACCTATGCTCAATCTGTTTATTCCAAGAGCCTTCAGTCCCGAGAGTCCCTCAAAGGATATGCTTGCAGGATTACATTCAACTGTAATTTCGGCATCGGGAACGATATTGAAGCACTCATAAACCGTTCCCATTATTTTCTCAAAGCACCTTATGGGAAGCAGCGTAGGCGTTCCTCCGCCAAAATATACAGTCTCAACACATCTTTTGCTATGTTGCCCACTTGCAAAATTCTTTATGCGTCGACAAAGCTCGTAGGTATATGCGTCAAACATATCATTATTCAAATCGGTATATGAACAAAAGTCACAGTAGCTGCATTTTTTTATGCAGAGCGGAATGTGTATATATATTCCTAAGCCGTCCATTTTTCCTCCTTGATTAACATAAGAGCCACAGCTTGTGTGGCTCTTTTTTATTCGTGATTATAGACCGCGGCTATTATGTCCACACATTTATCAATTCCAAGCTCTCCGCTGTCAAGCGCTATATGATAGTTCTTGGCAACTCCCCACTGAGTCTCGGTATAATATTTGTAATATGCCTTTCTCTGTCTGTCCTTTTTCTTAAGACGCTTCTTTGGAGAATCCTTACGTGCTCCGTAGACCTCGACTATTCTGTGGGCACGCTTCTCCATGCTTGCGTGTATAAAAACGCGCAAGCAGTCAAAATCCTTATCCAGAATATAATCGGCACACCTTCCTACTATAACGCAGGGGCCCTTTTTGGCAATGTCCGTAAGTATCTTTTTCTGAAGCACCCAAAGATAGTCCTGATTTGACGCTGAGTGCAGATTATTCTTGCCCGAGGCTATACCGTTGGCAAAAATACTTCCGTGGCTGGCGTATTCACCCTTATCTGCTATATAATCTCTGGCAAATCCGCTCTCTTCCTCAAGTCGGTCTATTATTTCATGGTCGTAGCAAGGAATACCCAGCTTTGCCGCTACTTCGCGTCCGATAGTACGTCCTCCGCTTCCAAACTGACGGCTGATGGTGATTATCTGGTAGCCCATAAGCTTACTCCTTATCCACGGTATCGCTGAAACGGAAGCCCGCGGTGTCTGTAACGGGAAGCGAGAATACCAATGCGTGAGCCTTGGTGTCCATGCCTGCCTTTTGCATAATAGCCTTCATTATATCCTTCTTGTTTGAGGCACCGGAAACTATAAGAACTATCTCCTTCTCCTCCGCCAAGGAAAGACCAAAAAACTTTTGCGCGCCTGCGCCGGTTCCTTTTGCGCGTATAGTGGTTCCGCCCGCAGCTCCAGCCTCACGTGCGGCATCCATTACCATATCCGTATATCCCTTTTCATAAATAGCAACGATAAGCTCCTGATTGGACTGCATGCCGTTATCCTCCTTTGTTTCGGTTTGACTCTCTTCTTCATCCGATTTCTGTCCTGCGCTGAAATATTCAAGCGCCTTTGCTCCGCCAACGCCCGAGAGCGGTACAGCTACCGCGATGCCTCGGTCAGGCAGGTCTATCTTCATATCCACTGTGAGTCCGTGAAGGACATCCTTCAAGGTCTCTTCGGTCATAAAGGAAAGAAGCAAGCTCTTTTCATTCTTTTCTATTCCCAAGAGAGAAAGAGTTTTCTCGTGTGCCGTTCCGTTACACGGCGTATTATAAATAACAGACACGTTACATTTTCTAAAAAAGCTCTCGTACTCAGCGGAATCAGCTCTTCGTACGATAGTCAAAAGCAAATTAAGACCCTTCATATTCTCTTTCTCCTTCCTCAGAAATCAATGATGTCGTCATCAACGTCCTCTGTCGCGCTGATGCTGTCGGCAGGCTCAACCATGATAACGCTGTCAAAATCTATGCTTATCTGTCCGTCCTCGGATACTATGGGCTCGCTAACGGTAGTCTTGCTTGCCTTGCTCTGCTTGAGCTTGTAAACCAGACCAAGTATCTGTATGGCTATAAGAGGCGTCATAGCTACCATAGCCACCACTCCAAAGGCATCCTCGGCGATGTTACCGCCCACGGCGGTACAAGCCCCCACCGCAAAGGGCAAGAGGAAGGTCGCCGTCATAGGACCTGAGGCAACTCCGCCCGAGTCAAAGGCTATGGACGTAAATACGTCGGGAACTACAAATGAAAGGATAAGCGCTATGGCATATCCGGGAATAAGTACGTAGAGTATGGGTATGCCCGTAAGTACTCTGAGCATAGCAATGCCTACCGAGATAGCAACACCTATGGAGAGTGCCAAGGAAAGCACCTTCCCGGGTATCGCTCCCGAGGTCTCGTCCTCTACCTGCTTTGTCAGTACGTGTACCGCAGGCTCGGCTGAAACTATGAAATAACCTATTATCATTCCTATGGGTATTATTAACCACTTAAGCCACGAGGATGCAAGAGTAGAGCCAAGCAGATTTCCAAGAGGCATAAAGCCAACGTTAACACCCGTAAGGAAAAGCGTAAGTCCAACGAAGGTGTAAAGCACACCTATCATTATCTTTCCAAGCCCCTTAGTGCCAAGTCCTCCACTTACAGCTCTGAAGATAAGGAAGAACACCACTATGGGTCCTACCGCCATTACTACCTCAGAGGCGTAATGAGGTATCTGCGTAAAGAAGCTCATAAATATCTCGCGGGAATCGGTAAGCACAGGGATCTCATAAGCCTCGGGGGTAAGCGTTCCCACGTTATTAAGAAGTCCCAATATCATTACCGCAATTATAGGACCCACCGAGCATAGAGCTACAAGACCGAAGCTATCGTTTTCAGCCTCCTCGTCGGCTCTTATGGAAGCCACGCCCACACCCAAAGACATAATAAATGGCACGGTCATAGGCCCTGTGGTAACTCCGCCCGAATCAAAGGATATAGCAAGAAAGCTCTCGGGCACAAAAAATGCCAACGCAAAAACTACTGCATAAAAGCCAAGCAAAAGATATTTAAGTCTTACCTTGAATACTATTCTGAGCATAGCTACGACCAGCATAGCGCCCACGCCCAACCCCACGGCGAGAATAAGCGTCATTGCGGGAATGCTCTGTATCTGTCCCGCAAGCACGGTCAGGTCGGGCTCTGAAATGGTTATCATAACTCCCACGAAGAACGATACCAGAACGATTATCCAGAGCTTTTTTGATTTTGTCATCTTTGAGCCTACGTACTCACCCATAGGCATCATAGATATCTCTGCTCCAAGCGTGAACAGCCCCATACCGAATATAAGCATTACAGCACCAAGTAAAAACGACAGCAATATAGGAGCGTCAATGGGAGCTATTGTTATGAGAAGCAACAGCACTATTCCCGTAACAGGTAGCACAGAAGCCAAAGATTCTTTTATTTTTTCAACAAGGATAGTCTTTTGAGAAAACTTCAAGTCCTTATCCTCCTTTACATTCTATCATCTAATTATACCATCTTATTAATTATTTTTCAATAGCCTGTACCAAAAAACTATTTTTACAGTTCTTTAATAATATTGACACAGCCATTCTTAATATGATATAATATACATAATGACAGCGAAAGGACAACGCTATGCAAAATCTGGGTTACTATAACGGTAAATTCGATATTATAGAAAATATGAGTGTGCCTATGAATGACCGTGCCTGCTTCTTCGGCGACGGTCTCTTTGAGGTCGCATATGCCCGCAACGGAAAAATATACGCTCTTTCTGAGCATATGACAAGAATGTACGAGAGCGCCTCGTATCTCGGATACGATATGCCTCTTACCCAGGAGGAATTCTCATCCCTGCTCTACGAGCTGTCAGCAAAGGTCGACTCAAAGGAGCAGCTTATATATTGGCAGGTGTCGCGCGGAACCGAAATGCGCTCACACGCTCCTCAGAGTAAGCTCAAAGCCAATATCTGGGTGACCATAAGAGAAAAGCAGATGCTTCCTCCCTACTCCCCTATGAAGCTTATCACCGCACCCGATACGAGATTTTTTCATTGCAATATGAAGACACTCAACCTTTTGCCAACGGTAATGGCATCAATCGCGGCAACGGAGGCGGGCGCTGACGAGGCAATATTCCACAGAAACGGCACGGTCACCGAGTGCGCTCATTCCAATATATGCATCATTCGTGACGACGGAGCAATACAGACCGCTCCCGCAGATAATCTAATCCTCCCGGGAGTAACACGAGCACATATGATAAAAGCTTGTGCCGAGCTTGGAATTCCTTGCGTTGAGGCGCATTTTACTCTTGAGGAGCTGATGAACGCTGCGGAAGTGGTAGTCATCTCCTCGGGAACACAATTCCGCCCCGCATGCGAGGTCGATGGAAAAAAGGTTGGCGGCAGAGCACCAGAAACAGTTAAAGCTCTGCAAGAAAAGCTTTACGGCGACTTTCTCAGAAAAACAGATATATAATAAGCATCCCCTATTTTAGCGTATTCTCCGTATAACACGCTAAAATGGGGGATATTTCTTTGGTTTCTCGACCTATTTTAACTTTCCATCTGCTTTCCGAGGAAATTCGCGGCTGTCATTATAAGCTTTGTTTCCACGTCTGCCGCCGGGGCGTCCTTTCTCTTCTCCGCGGAGCAAAGAGATGCCACGCATCCTATAACGTCACCCTCGCTTACTATGGGCATAGCGCAGCTTATATATCTGTCACCGCCGTCGCTCGTAGGATATATCTTCTCGCCATCTCCGCTCTGCTCAGAATATCTGTACATACCTCTTCCCTGCATTACCGTATCAAGTCCCGAGGATATGCTTTTGTCCATATATTCCTTTTTTGAAACTCCCGCAACTGCTATGACCGCATCCCTGTCGCAAATAACGACCTCAAGATTGCAGGTCTTATAAAGCGTTTCGGCATACTCGCCCGCGAAATTGGTCAACTCCCCTATGGGAGAATATTTCTTAAATATAACCTCTCCTTCTCTGTCGGTATATATCTCAAGCGGGTCGCCGCCGCTGATAACATTGACACGAAAAACCTTATCGCGCTGATTTCTTGCGCGTTGGGCTGCCACCGTTGAGTAATCTTCGGTGGATATTTCGATATTTTCCGTGTCCGAATTAAAATTTGCGGCTTCCCCGCTACCGTCGTTCTTAAAGTGTTCTATGGTTCCCGTTCGTAAGAGTTCGTCTACATCCGCTTTCAATTTGATCTCAATATGCTCCTCATAAACAATAATTCGGTCAATAATCAGATGCAGATCGTTTTTGTCAAGCTTGTCCTTTTCCAGAATGTCATTGAACAGATCAATCACTGTTTTTGCAACTCGGTTAACCCTAACTATAGAATTAGCCGTATCAGCAACTAAAGCAAGCTGATTTGTGAGACCCGTAATTCGGTTGTTTGCTTCCTCTATAAGCGAGTCGTAAGTTTCCTCAAGGATATCCGCATTATCGGCATGTCTTGCAATATCACGAACTTTCTGACGCGTTAATGCCTTAAGTTCCTCGCGTTCAGCTGCTATTTGAGTCCTCAATTGCTCTGCTGCCTGCATACTACTTTCGGTGGAACGTTCTTCGCAAACTAAGACTTCATTCAAAACATTAAGTATTGATTCAGAATTATCCCTGATTTTTCTTACATATTCTTTTATTACAGTATCGAGAAAATCAGCTCTAATGTGATGCGAAGTGCATCCCGCAAGACCTCTGACATGATAGGTTCCGCAAGTGTATGCCTGGGCGAGATCCTTCCTACTCAAAGCAAACATATGATTACCGCAATCTCCGCAAAAAATATATCCCGAATAAGTGTTATCGTATTTTTTTACCCCGCGGTAATGGTTGGTCGACCGTTGCTTTAGAAGCTCCTGTGCGGTTGCAAAGAGTTTGTAATCAACAATAGGCTGATGGTGATTTTCAAAAACGATATGATCGCTTTTGTCTAATGTAACATCGTTACCATTTATCTTTTTTCGATGGTATTTGCGCTCTCGCAATGTACCTATATAAAAATCGTTGTTAAGTATCTCAGATACAGTAACAATACTCCACTGTTCTCTAACCCTGCCCTTATACTCATCTCCCTGCGCCTCTTTACGAGCCTTTTCAGCCATACGCGGAGTGGGTATATGTTGATCTGTAAGATAGTTAGCAATCTTTTTATAGCCCCACCCATCCACATAAAGCTTAAATATTGTTCTGATTACTTCTGCCGCTGGTTCGTCCACCTCAAATGTCATTTTTTTCGAATTGGTAAACACATATCCGTACGGCACGGAGCAAATCCATTCCCCCTTTGCTTGCCTTGCGGCAATAACATCAAGAACCTTTCTGCTCGCATCCGTAACAGGCATTTCATTAACGAAGAAATAAAGCTTTATCTTCATCCAATCGTCTATGTGATCTTGGTAATAATCTACGCCGTCACCAATAGCTATTATTCGGATATTATGCTCGACGATGTCCTCAAACTCGGCAAGCCCCTTACCTGTTCTTCTCGAAAAACGGCTTAAATCCTTTACGATAAGTATATCATAATCTCCCTTGAGAAGCTTGGGTCTAAGTTCATAATAATATGAAGGGCGTTGTTCAAAGGTATAGCCTGATTTATCGCGATCCTCATAATAATCAACTTCACCGGTAGGAAAATGAAGTTTACAGTAATCCGCTATAATAGCTTTTTGGTTTTCAATACTGGTGTTGTCTTTATCAAGCTCAAGGTCGACAGAAATACGTGTGTAGGCCGCTATCTTTAATCTACCAATCAATATAGTATTCTCCTTTAATATTATTGCTAACAACATTGTATCACATTTTAAAGCTTATGTCAATGTGTTCTGCGGAGCTTTTCAAAAAACAGCTACTTTTTGTTTGTGTCAGGGCTTGCCTTATTTTTTAGATTGCATAGCAAAAGACTCCTAGTAAGTGTTGGAAGATCCTCTTTACCGGATTCAAATATAACTACACGATATTTTTGATCTTTATATCTTTTAAATAATGGAGTTAGACTTTCGCGCAGTTCAATATCGATGGACTCGGCTCGTGTGAGCCATATAGATACGTATTTGTGCTCGTTATGGATATTGATTTGCATTATGGCTCACCTCCTTTAATGATTTTCTCCAGATATTTGGTCTCATATACAATATTTAGCATAATATTGTGGGTGTTGTAGATGTTGTACATATTTCTTATATAAATATATATTAATCTTTTAGTTATCATAATCTACGGCATAATATATGACGGTATATAGATATAATATATATAATATATATTGTACAACCTACAACCTTACAACATATAACATTGCAAACGTTATATAGTAACGATGTCGACTGCTATTTTCGCCCAATATTATTTATTGTTTTTGAGGAAAGGCAAAAAGCGGCACCCCTTCGATACGATCCGAGAACCATTGAGCCTCTTGCCACTCTCTTCTATTCCTATGGCCTTTAGCGCTCTTCCGATTGTGGCCGCATCATACTGTTTCAAACTTGCGTGACACTCTTTAAATTGCGTTGCCGTTGTCCAACGGAACTCATAGTTTGCGGGGTAATTGGCGGCGCTCCAGAGGATGTCCTCTATCTCACTTTGGGCTCTAAGCTTCTTATTGAATTGACAGTTTCGCTGTTTAAGCTGTTTAAGCTCTTCTTCGCCCAATCTAAAACAGTCAGAATATGCCATGCCCGAAAAAGCTATCTCGGCACGTACCTGCTTCCATAATTGTATAGCATCCACTCTCTCTAGACGTGCCAGGTCGAATTTATTTTTCAGTGGGACTACCCAGAACCTTCGTGAGCCAGTTGTGTCCACTAAAAATTCGTCAGAATTGCATGTAGCAATAAAACTAGTACGTCGCGGAAACTCAAGATCATTCCGTCCATAAGGGACGCGATATATATCTGTTCCCGAAGTTATAAAGCTTTTTAGCCACGCAATATCGGTACGCAAAGTACTCTCAAGCTCTCCTAGTTCACCAATCCAGCAGGTAGTCGAGCGAATCAATGTATCCTTATCCCTTACGTCGAGAATCAACCCTGTTTTTACTAACTCCTTCTTAACCCCCAACACTCTACACAGAGTTGTTTTGCCGATCCCTTGAGGACCTTGTAACACAAGGATACCTTCCGCACCATATGCTTCCCCTTCATACCCATTGTATGCCATTGCTAGTGTCTGAAAAAGCCATTTGCGTATTAATGTGCAGCTAAGAATATCAGCCTCGCTAACATGCATTATGTCGAATAGCTCAGCGATTCTATCTTTCCCATCCCACGGTTCAGACGCGCTCAAAAGTTCGAAAATCGGGTTGTAACGATTCACCTGCGATATGACCGATAATAGATCTTGTACTTGGCTTTTGGTCGCCGTATACTCACGCTTGATCTCATCATGAATGATAATATGCATCTGCTCCTCTAGAGTTGTAGGATTGTATCTCTCATCAAACCCTGTGATATCTAGCTTATGCGTGATATCATTGTACCTTATTTTTATTTTTTTGGCGTCTAGCCAGCCGCTAAGGCTCTCGAGATCTAGGCTTTTGCTTTTTTCCATAAATTATACCTCCTTGGATTTTTTAATTTTTTGTTCCATTCACCTTTATTATGCGAGATAGGCACATGAAAGTTGTTTTTTGGCAAAAAAATAAACATTTTTTATTATTTTTTCTAAAAATCCCCATTTTCTTAATTCAAAAATGAAGAAAAACTCTTGTTTTTGACACATATTTACATTTTTGTCATGCATCCCCTAAGGCTTCTTCCTTTGTTGGATCACCGCAGCGGGGCGCTAATGACCCCACTGCGGATAGGGATTATAAATCCCACAAGTGCTTGCGTTCAAGTCTGCAGAATCTCTTATTGTGAGCCTCCTCGAAAGCATCAAGCAATACATCATTGATCCTGCGAGTATCCCATAGTCCCAACATCTCTTCTTCGGGATAATCAAGATAATCCATCATCCAGTCCTGCCAGCCATACTCTGCGATGAATAGCTCCACATCATCCCATTCATAGTGT
>JAEIGA010010279.1_pt1 | contig 14182 bp, 7 predicted proteins | sample 9270691 | NCBI WGS metagenome assembly JAEIGA01 (sample SAMN17057246, study PRJNA624740) | gut metagenome | biome: biome; isolation source: fecal sample | host: Bos grunniens | place: China: Xizang | collected 2019 | reverse complement strand
ACATCGATCTTCGCCTTGAGCTTACCGTTCTTAAACTTTCCGATCAAAGTTGTTCCGTTGGATCTATACAAGGTGTCTATTCCATGGTACTTTCCCTTCTTATATCCTCCAGTGACAACAATGCCGTTATCCCTGTAGACCCTGCCGTTTCCGGTAGCCTTTCCCTTCTTGAACTCGCCCCAGTAGACCTCGCCGTTCGGCCTGTAGCATACACATTTTCCATGGGGCTTGCCCTTGACGAACGTACCGAGAACCAGGCCGTCATTATATGAGTACAAGACACCTGCACCCTTTGGCCACTGGCCTTCATAGTTTGAACCGTCACGGGTAATTACACGCTGGTATTCCTGTGCTGAAAGCGATATCGACGACAAAGCTGCCACCGCCAATACCAATAGTGTGCGGATAGTTTTCATAACTTATAGTTTTTAGTCTGGTAAATATAATAAAAAAATCAGGGGATTCCTGTTGTGTTCCCCTGATTTTATCTTTATTCCAACAATTTATTCCGCATAATAATCGGCTCCTAATTCATTCAGAACTGTATTGATTCCATTATTATAATACGATAAACTATATGTTACTCCTGATTTATTATTTCCAATATAGAGATCATATGATCCACTTAATGAGGATTGTGCAGTTGAGCTGAAAATCGTCCAACTAGGCGAAACATAACAAGGATCGGAATAATCTGACGTAGGGATATTGAAGGCCAATGGTATCGCTTCTTCTCCTGACCAAAATCCCTTATAAACTTGATCGCACAAATTAGAAGATGAATAATTAGAGGCAAAATAAAAGGCATCATCATCAATCGTTATTGGATAATACTCTGAAATACTAACTTTATCATATAGAATAGAGGCTGATGATGAGTTAAAATCCCAGACTCCTAAACCATCTCCGGAAGTGTTTCTAAAACCAAATAATGCTTTAGTATCGTCGGTAGAATAGTATGGCATGCCATACTCCGTATCCGTTCCATTATTCGTAAGCACATCAATCGTCATATCTGATAAATTAAGAACTGCCAGATTTCCGTTTCTCTTGAATATGACTTTTGTTCCGTCATTCGAATATTTAGGATCCTCATCTCTAGTATTTACAGACGACGTCGTTAAATTAACAGGTTGTAAATCTAACAAGTCATACTCAAAAATATCCCATGAATCTTCGGAACTTATTCCCATAAAAACAATACTCTGACCATCTGGAGAAAAATGTCCATTCATTGCATGACTCACATTAGTCCAGTTCTCACTTATATTAACAAGATTGTCAGTAGCAAAATCATATATAAATAATTGAGAATCTTCTGAAACATAAGATGAATACGAATGGAACACCAACTTACCATCTAATACAGGAACGTTATAATCTGACTCGTCTATTTTTTCTATATAGACTTTAGGAGATTCTTCGGAAGGGAATATTATGAACTTATAATAACCAGCAACAAATGATGAGGTTATATAAAGATTACACGTTTCTGTGCCAGCTTGCAATACCGTGAACATTGACGCTTCTGGGCCACATAAACTTTGAGGTGTTAACAAGAGACCATTTTTACTCCATCCATTATCAGAATATATCTCCAAACGCACATCTCTCCACTCATTGTCATCACTAAGGTATAGCGTTGACTGATATGCAGTCTCCGATATTCTAGGAGCTACCCCTACATAAGGTACATTATAATTGTAAAATCCACTTTGCACTGATCCAACTTCAGGAACCCATGATGACGCTGATACCTTACCATTTCCCATAATATATAAACACGGTAAAGCGTCTGAAGGATAAACCCAGATATAGTTAAAATCTTGGTAATATCGAATATTCCATCTGCCGGTTTCTCCCTTAAAAGTCAGTTTCCCTAGAACTGGATCATATGTAAAGAAGTCCCTATTGTACGCAGTTGATATATCAGAAAAGCCTGAGTAACTGACATCTTGCCCTTGTATCAGATCAATTCTTGCACCCCATTCGTTAAAAATACCAGCATGTTCATCAACAACTTCAAACACGCTTCCTGCAAGAGAAATATCTATCGAAACTTTTGTACGGATAATTGCTTCACTCTTCTCACGCTCCACTTCAACATTGTAGAAAGATTCAGTACAAGAGTTTGCTGCAACTAAGACAAAAAGCAACATGACCAATCTTACCAAAGATATTTTAAATGAGTTATTTTCCATAATAATCAGCTCCTAATTCATTTAATGATGTGTTTATTGATGAGTTATAGTCAGATAACGGATAGATTGCACCTGAAGTCTCGTGAGCTATGTATAGATCGTAGCCACCTTTGCTATCGGAGCGGGTAGAACACAATATCAGCCAACCGGCCGACACAGGACACGCGTCCGAGTAGTCTGCATTGGTATTATTGAACTTTAACTTCTGTGACGGGGATCCGTCGAAGAAGCCCTTATACAGTTGATCGTGGCGGTTTGTCTGAGAAACATGAGCCGAATAGTAGAAAGATTCCGCATCTAACGTAATCGGATAATACTCGACTACTCCCTTTCTATCATAGAGCACCTTCATAGTAGATGTTGCAAAGTCCCAAAGGCCGATATAATCCTCGCCTTCAGAGCCACATCCACATACAGCCTTCTTACCATCAATAGTATAATATGGCATGGAATGGTGACCTGACCCTGATATAGATGAGAGTACTTTGAGTGATCTATCTTCCAGGTTTATTTCCGAAATTCTGTCATTTCTCTTGAAAACTATACGGTTTCCGTCGTATGACACTTTAGGATCCTCATCACGATAATCTCCCTCCAATGTAAGGTTAACGGGCTGTTTTTCACCGAAATAATATACAAACACATCCCATGTGCCTCCGTCACCGATACCCATGAAAGTCACAAAGTCTCCATTTGGAGAAAAATGACCGTTCATAGGATGCTTTACATTCTTCCATCCCTCGCTTATGCATTTCTGGCTATTCTCCTCAAAATCGTAGATATACATCTTCGAATCCATCGCATCATACGATGTATAGTGGTGATATACCATCTTACCCTTGAGTTCTGGACGGTTTTTGTCCGAAGTTATATTATCTTGACCTGGCTCGCTCGGCTTGTATCCACCGTCCTCGGGCATTGCGATTTGATGAGTATATTGGGTATATGCAGCGCCTCCTTCATTATCTGTCGTATTGACTGGAAGGGCATACACAGTCCCGTCGCTCACGTTCGCCAACCAAAGGTCATAACCACCGACAGTACCATTTCTGTTGCTGCTGACAACAAGCCAATCTCCATTTACAACGAATGCGTCGTCATAATCCTCATCCGATGAATTGAATGGAAGAGATCTAAGCTTGACGCCATCGAAATTTCCCTGAAAAATCTGTTTCCTATAACTATCTGAGGACTTAGAAGTAAAGAATATCCTACCGCTTGGATCCGCACACAAGTGGACATCAGGTCCTTTACTATCGTAAAGTATTTTGGACACACCGCTTGACGCATCATACAAACCTATATAAGACTTATCGTCAGAACCAGTTGAGAATACATATCTCTCACTTGAAACATCTTTTACAGGAGAATTATGCAAGGTACTCATGTCATATGTTACCGGCTCTGCCTTGCCTTCTTCAGAAAGAGTCCATATCTGTCCCTTATGTTCGAAAAGAATAGTCTTTCCGTTCGGAACATATGATGGCCAGGCATCTTCACCATCTAACGAGGCTGTTAGGCATTCTGGTTGTTTTCCGTCTGTAAGATCATAGCTGAACACCTCCCAACTCCCTCGGTATTTTGCCATAAATAACAATCTCGTGCCATCCGGAGAAAACTTTGGATATCGTGGATTTCTTATTGTCCAAGTTTCACTAAGACATATACTTTCACCGCTTCTGATATCGCTCACATAGAGGTGAGATGCATCAGAACCATCATCTGATATCGTGTGCCATGCTAATGTTCCTTCAAGTGCCGGTTTCTCACTAAGCGCCCCGCCACCCTGCGAGTCATCCTCGCAGGAGCAGCAAGACGCCATCATAAGAATTACGGTACTAGCGTAAAGTACACCTTTCATTAGTCTGCAATACGATTAATTTCTAACTGCGCACCATTTGCTGTCTCAGTAATTATGAATCTGTAGTAACCTGGTATGAATCCCTCGGCATTCTTAAGGTTACAACTTGACTCTCCAGGATTTGCTACATAGAACATTGAAGCAGAATCTCCTGTAATCTCTGCGTCCTTAAGAAGAACACCGTCAATCTTATTCCATGCTGTATCGCTATAGAACTCAAGACCTAGATCCTTATAGTCATTATCATCACTCAGGTACATTGTACACTGATACTTACCAGTTTCAATTGCTGGAGCAACGCAATAATACGGAGCTTCTCTATTCCAGAAATAGTCTACGGATCCTGCCACTTCAACATACCATCTTGGAGATGAAATCTTACCACTGCCAAGTACATAAATACAATCTGGAGCAGCAAGTGAATTATTAAACACCCACATATAATTGTATGCCGGATAATAATATACAGTCCAATCACCAGAGTTTCTTTCAAATGTAAGCTTGCCATCTTCATAGCTGAAGAAATCACGATTGTAAGCTCCTTCAAGATCTTCAATGCCTGTTACAGCAACATCCTGACCTTTTGTGAAGTTGATAGTTGCATAACAGAAACCTGACGCATCTGATTCAAGTGGAGTTCCGGCAATTGTTATTCCCGATCCTTCATCTTGAGCCCATTCTGTAATTCTGACAATGTCAGCATTCTTAGTTGCTGTATCGAATGTGATGGTGTAGTAACCAGGCTGGAAACCAGCGGCTGAGGTAAGACCTGCACTTACAGATATTGCTATACCCTTTGTATCTCCAGAAATTGTTTGAAGCTCAAGGCCATGCTCCTTGCTCCATGCCAGATCCGAATAGATCTCAAACTCAAAACTTCCCCATATGTGATTATTATTCAGATACATAGAGCACTGATATGTAGTATCACCTGTCTTTACGCAATATCCAAGCTGATAGATATAATCGGCAGCCCAGCCACTTATAGCATCAGAAGAGAAATCATCATGCCACTGTGACGCACAAGTGAAACCATGTCCAAGAATCCAGAGGCAGTCTGGTCCAACCTGATTCCAATCAGCAACCCAGATGTAGTTGTACTTAGGAGAGTATGATACTTCGTATGTTCCCGCAGGGGCCTTGAAAGTGAGTTTTCCATCTGCATAATTGAAGAAATCACGATTATAAGCACTCTCAAGGTCGTCAAGTCCTGTTATCGTAACTTCCTGTCCAGCTGTAAACTCAATATCAGCTACCAACAAACCGTTAGAAGGAACCAAAGCTACGCCATTTACCGCAAGGTCAAGAGTCACACCTTCAGCACCTACAATAAATGTAACAGCATCAAATGTAAGGTTTTCTACAATTACACTTGGATAAGAAACATTTATAGCTTCACCACCAAATTCAATGAGAACAGCCTGATTCTCTACGCCAGAGTTACCCCAGATAAATTCTGCATTCTCTTTATCCTCTGAGCTATAGATAGTTGCTGCTAGAGTGCTTTCAAAACCCACCTTTTCTGTCTTGTAAAGGTTTGGATCTTCAGCAGACTTTGCCATAGGATAAGTCTCGTCGCCGACTACGATATAGAGAACATCTGGGAGAGTCGGACGTTCAATCTTCACGGTCTTTGTCTGCTTGATTGATGCACCATCAATATTAATAGCTTCGAATGTTACGGCTACTACCGCATCTTCAGCCATACCGGATATAAAAGGAATATCAAGAGACTCGGAAACCTTAACAGTTGCGCCTGTGGTCCTTACTGTTTTCTTAGCGATCTCTTTATCGCCCAGAACTGCTGAAACTTCAAGTGTAGAAAGTTCCACACCGCCGCCATCGATATCCATAGTAAATGCAAGTGTACCTGGAGGAGTTATTGTCTCAGCTCCAAAAGCGAGATTTTCAATCTTCATCTCACTGTTTCCAATGTTGTCTTCTCCGGGCTGATCTTCCGGAGTACATGCTGCCCAAGCAAACAATGAAAGGGCAATAGCCATTAGTCTGAATGATTTCATAATATTATGATTTAAGTGGTTTGTTAATATCCTTGATTCTGTTCAAGCCTTTCGTTTATATCTATCTGTCCTTGAGGAATAGGCATCAGTCTGCGAAATTCAGAGACATCCTTTATCATAGGTTTTCCATTCTTGTCCGTAGCTTTTGCCATAACCTCTTCCATACGATCATTTCTTACAAGGTCATACCATCGATGGCCTTCAAAAAGAAGTTCAAGCTGTCTTTCATTTTCTACTGCAAGTCTTGCGTTATCCTGACTCATTCCGGTATCCAGCGGACTTATGCCAGCTCTTTTACGAATCTCATTTACAATGGAGACCGCTTCGGAGGATCTATTTAATTCAACAAGTGCCTCGGCCTTAAGAAGTAGGATATCAGCATAGCGAAGCAGGATAATATTATTGTCTTTCTGGCGGATCTTGTACGCAAGAGGATAATTGGATGCGGAATAATACGTGTTATAAGGAACACTTGCCCAATAGATGGAACTTGAATATCTGACATCCTTTTCCTTGTCAAACTTTGCTATGGTCTGCTGGGTTGGAGTACAATAACGTCTCCATGTAACCTCAACACTTCCGGAAACTTCGGTAAGAAGAACCCAATAAGCCCAGTTATGCTGTTCAGCCTCAGTACTGAAATAGAGTTCGAAGATTCCCTCTTTAGAGAATTTTCCTGCAACAGTCCACAAGCTCTCAAAATCGTCGACCAGGGCATATCCCTCTGCTGTAACCTTATCACATTCTTCTACTACAGCCTGATAGTTACGGGAAGACTTCTCATCCATAGTAGCGTAAACCTTTGCCCTAAGTCCGTAAGCCGCACCTTTTGTCGCTTTGAAAGCTCCATTTGAGACGCTCTCAAGATGCGCAATGTTTTCATCCGATACATCCTCCAGAATCTGCTCGTACACACTCGCAGCAGCAGTTCTTTCCGGATACATCACCGGATACCATTTATCAAGGTTGTCAGCAGTGATGGAAGGAATGAGTTCAAGCGAAAGTGGAGCATCACCCCAAAGACGAACGATGTCGAATAGAGCCCATGCTCTGATGAATCTCGCCTCAGCCTGTATCTTCTTCCTCTCTACAGTCTCAGCATCATTCTCCTCCATGAGATTGATATTCTCTATGACATTTGTAGCGGTTCCGACCAATGTATAATATTGGTCCCACATGATTGACACCATGGTGTTGTTTGCAGTAAGAGCCATATTGTCAAACTGCTCTTCATTGACACCGTCACCACCTACATAACAGTTGTCCGACATGATGTCTCCCACCAGGAAATTATTCATTTCATATATATCAGCCTTGAAATTCGCATATGCACCATTCAACTCGCTTTTCGCATCATCCAAGGAAGTATATGAACTTTTCTGTTCCGCAACAGCTGTATTCTCACGCGTAAAATCCGTAATAGGCTTTTCATCTAGGAAATTCTCACATGCACTTAATGCAGGAAGAAGCATAAGGAATGTATATATCTGTTTCTTCATATTTCAAATATTTTAGAATTGGAACTTAACACCCATGATCATGGTTCTTGCCTGAGGGTACGTACCATAGTCTACACCTAGCGCAACTGAAGAAGCACCATAAGCATTCACCTCAGGATCATATCCACTGTACTTTGTAAATGTCAACAGATTTTGAGCTGTAGCATATACCTGAAGGTTAACATTAGGGGTCTTTCTGAACCACTTCTGTGGAAAATCATAAGCAAGAGTAATATTCTTGACTCGCAGATAGCTTCCATCCTCTACAAACCTTGAAGAATTATGGATGTTTTCAATATTTCCACTCCTCGGAATATCTGTCTTCATACCAGGTCTCTTCCATCTGCGAAGAACTGCTGTAGACTGATTTCTAAAGTCAAACATACCCTCAGTATCGATTCTCGAAGCATTGAATATCTGGTTTCCATATGATCCCTGAAGGAAAACAGACAATGTGATACCCTTCCACGAGAAGTCATTGGTCAAACCGTATGTGAACTTAGGCTGTGCACAACCTATGGTAGTTCTATCCTCAAGTCCGACTGTTCCATTGCCGCTTACGTCTTCATACATTATGTCTCCTGTCTCAGGATCAACTCCAAGAGACTTGTATCCGAAGAAGGTTCCTACAGGGAGATTTTCCTTCAGTATGACTGCAGACTGGCCGGTAGTATATGTCTCGGCAAAATAATACACCTTGCTCAGGCCGAGTTTTGTCAACTTATTCTTGTTGAAAGATATGTTGAAATCGGTACTCCATTTAAATTCTCCAACAAAGTTCTTTGAACTGATCGCCAGTTCCAGTCCCTTGTTTACCATCTCACCATCATTTCTCGTTACACCACCAGGAAGATTCACATTTGATGGAAGGGTAACTGTAAGAAGAAGATCCTTAGTATGCTTATAGTAAGCATCAACATTAACCATCAGACGCGAATTAAACATCGCAAGGTCAACACCCACATTATACTGAGATGTCTTCTCCCAAGTAAGGTCAGGATTTGCTGCGGAACTTGGAGCAATAGCCAATCCCGGATATGGATTTTCCTCAGATGGTAACACCTTTGATACCGACATGCCAGCAAGGTATGAGTAGTTTCCAATTCCTCCCTGATTACCGTTAATACCCCAACCAGCACGTATCTTAAGATCGTCCAGAAGATGACTTGTACTCTCCATGAATGGTTCTTCTGACAATCTCCATCCTACAGACACCGAAGGAAAAGTTCCCCATCTATGCTGCGGAGCAAACTTAGAAGAACCGTCAGCTCTGAAATTTACAGTGAATAGGTAGCGATAATCATAGTTATATGCAATGCGGCCGAGGAAGGATGCCAGAGTCCATGCTGATGCACTTGACCATATACCATCTTCATTCAGTTGATTAGCTGCTGCAATAGAGTGGATCTCTGGATAAGAAGCGCTCATATCGTATCCGGCCAGTGCACTTCCTTCCCATACAGCTCTCTGCTGAGTAGCACCAGCCATAATGGACAATTTGTGCTTTTCGGCAAAAGTTCGCTCATAAGATATTATATTTTCAAGCAGCCATTCGAAATTGCGCGATTTGCTCTCGTTAACTTCTCCATTTACTCCACGCCCGTCAGATGTTGAGATCGGATCGAGATAATAATCGCTTCTGGAACTGTTGAGATCCATCGAATATGTAACCTTGTATGAAAAACCATCGAAAGGCTTGAAATTCAAAGCAACGGATCCTGCAGTACGGTCAGAACGCGTAGTCATGTCAGCAGCATTGGCTGCCATAGGATTAAGGATCCTTGATCCATACGCATCTTCGTCATACTGGCCAGGGTTTTCCTCATCCCAAACCTGCATGAAAGGAGGAGTATTGACCGCCGCCAAAATTGAACCAGCTCTCATCGCACTACGACTTTCACGTACTGTACGGCCTTGATTGTTCGAATATGAAACATTCAGGCTCATGTCCAGCCATTTGTAAATATCGCTGTCGATATTGGCTCTGAAATTGGTTCTGTTAAAGTGAGCTTTGCTCACAATACCCTTCTCTCTTGTATGACCTACAGATACATAGTAACGAAGCCTATCTGTGCCGTTAGTTAGACTCAACTGGTAGTTCTGGTTTATACCTGTACCAAAAAGCACGTCTTCCCAGTCCGTGAATCTATGCTCATCCTCAGGAATGACAGGAACTGTAGTCGTTGTTTTACCCAACTCAGCCATGAGGTCCTTGTATTGCTCTGTATTCAGAGCTTCTATGCCATTGCTAAGTCTTGAAACACCAGCATAGGCATTGAACCTTACACTTGTCTGGCCGGAATGTCCTCTTTTTGTAGTAATTATCACTACTCCATTAGCGGCTCTTGCTCCATAGATTGCTGATGATGACGCATCCTTAAGTACCTGCATGGATTCGATGTCATCTGCAGAGATATGTGAAATATCATCCATTGGCACACCATCAACTACATAAAGGGGTTCATTGCTAGCCTGGACAGATGTCGTACCACGTACTCTGACGCTCAATGATGATCCAGGCATACCTGAAGGTTGTATTACTGTCACACCTGCTGCTCTTCCCTGTAAAGCCTGAACAGCAGAAATAATCGGCCTCTGCTCAATATCCTCGGTTGAAACGATTGACACCGCAGTAGTAAGATCCTTTCTCTGCACACTTCCGTAACCGATAACGATACTCTCTTCAAGGAGCCGCGCATCACTAGCAAGCTTAACATTCAATGTAAAGTCATTGCTGGCATAAACTGATTTCACCCTATAACCTAAGCATGAGAATTCCAACTGATCACCATCACAAGCGCTGATTTCAAAACTTCCATCCACATCAGTTATCACTCCGTCCTGCGTCCCCGCAACATAGACAGTACATCCCGGAATAGGATCTCCGTTGAGATCAGTAACTACACCAACATACTTCGCAACAATCTTTTCACTATCGGTAGCAGTAAGAATAATCTGATTGCCTACGATGCTATATGTGGCAATTTTACCCTCTCCGAGAAGTATGTTCAGGGCTTCCTCCAATGCCAATTCACCAAGAGGCACATCAACTTCCCTATATACATTGAGCACACCCTCATTATAAGCTATCGTATAGGAGGTCTGTAACTCTATTACTTTGAAAGCCTGCTTCAATTCAACAGGACTCTCCGAAAATCGAATGCTTCTCGTCTGACTTGACGCAGAAGTCAGCAGGCATAACGTAGCCAGTATGCCCGAAACGATAATTTTCTTGAAACTTATCATAATATTGGTTTTAGTGTTATCTAAGATAGATGACAGAGCCGGTCTTGGAATACTCCATACCCGGAATTAACTTTTCCAGAACGGAAAGCAACGATTCAACCTCCCCACAAGCATCAAATCTTGCAGTAATCTTTGCATTTGCATATTTAGGATGATCAGAACAGATTATCCTTACACCGTATCTGCGTTCTGCCATCTTTATTATTTCATATATATCCGACCCATCAAAACACATGACACCATAACTCCACGACATTGCGGTAAAAGGATCAACTTTTATCATTTCCATAGTCTTGGAGATCTTGTCATATATGACTCCCTGATTTTCCACAAGAAAAACAGGAGTCGAATCCGGAAGATTCAATTTGACACGTCCCTGCTTCAATGAAATTATTGATTTCGTATCATCCATATAATCTGCAACATTAAATACCGTACCGAGAACTTCAATACTGTAGTCGGAAACATTTACAATAAAAGGCTTTGTCTTATCAGTAGTCACATCAAATAGTGCCTCTCCTGTTAAAAAGACTTCTCGTGTATCACCGTAAAACCTTTCAGGAAAAATCAGTTTAGAATGAGAGTTGAGAATAACCTTTGTGCCGTCACTTAGTTCAATCTCAGTATTCTGACCAGAAATGGTATTGATTTCCGCATATTCAGGAATTCTATTACTAGAAACAATGGCGTAGGTTAATACCAAAGCCACGACTAAAGATGCCGCGACTGCACATACACTTACTAAAGCTATCTTATAACGTCTAATCAGAGACTGTTCCGGAAACAATACTGAATCTATCTTCCGCTTTGCTTCACGTACAGATACAAGACGACTGGAAGTGCGTTTCCACACCTCCTCCATTTCCTTGTCCTTTGCCTCAGAATCATGCTCATTCAGAATCCATCGGGCAAAGTCAGCCTCCTCTTCAGCCTTAGCCTTGGAGCCTATGTATAAATCGAAAATATTCTTGACCTTCTTCATGATAAACATCCTTTACCATGAAGACAGTTTTTAGTGGTGCTGCACCCACAAATAAAGAAGAAAAATAAAATATCTGAGTTTCTTAAGATCCTTCAAGGCCCTATTGATCTGATTTTCGACAGTCTTCTTACTTATTCCCAACTTTGCAGCAATTTCAGAATTGGTCATACCGTCATAACGACTCATATAGAATACGCGTCTCCTTTCAGAAGGCATATTATCGGCAACCAGCTTGACTAGAAGTTCCGTCTCAAAAGCCTCATATTCCTTATCTGCTGCTATCTCTGAAGGAATCTCCATGCAATCTTCCATGTCCACTCTTGCATATCTGACTTTCTTCAAATAGTTCAGAGCCATATTCTTTGACGACACGAAGAAGTATCCGTCAGGATTCTTTATAGATTCCAGCGTCTGACGATTCTGCCACAACTTGATGAAGAAATCTTGTGCCATGTCCTCTGACTGCTCTTTTGAGGATATGAAATGAGATAGATAGTTCTGTACCTTAGGATAATACATGAAGAACATCTTGTCGAAGGCAGTCTTATCACCCTCGGCAATACGCTTCATTATATTATCCATCACTTCCAATTTCATATAATCTATATTACAAAGATAGCACTTTTATCGAATGAACAGCATTATACTGACAAAACAAGACCGTTCCATCAAGAAATAACATTTTTTGACGGAACGGTCCTGATTATACCAACTATCTATTAGTGAATAGCAACAGTCAGCATTGCCATTACGATAGATACCATACTCATGAGCTTGATGAGGATGTTCAGTGACGGTCCTGATGTGTCCTTGAACGGGTCACCGACTGTGTCACCTGTCACTGTCGCCTTGTGAGCCTCTGAGTTCTTTCCGCCGAGGTGACCTTCCTCAACATACTTCTTCGCATTGTCCCAAGCACCGCCTGAGTTAGACATGAATACTGCGAGAACAAAGCCTGAGCCGAGACCTCCGATAAGCAGACCCATCACACCTGCTGGGCCGAGGATGAGACCTACGAGCACAGGAACGATGATCGCGATAAGCGAAGGAAGAAGCATCTCACGCTGAGCACCCTTTGTAGAGATCTCCACGCAACGAGCATAATCCGGAGTCGCCTCTTTTGTGAGGATACCCTTGATCTCACGGAACTGACGGCGAACCTCAGTCACCATGCTCTGAGCCGCACGGCCCACTGCGTTCATTGTAAGACCGCAGAAGAGGAATGACATCATCGCTCCGATGAATACACCCACGAGAACCACTGGGTTCATAAGGTCAACATGGTAGTATGCCATGATATCAGGAATAGTAGCCTGAGCGGCATCGATCAGATTGCCGGAAGCATCAACGATCTGCTTACCAAGGTGGGTAAGACCGATCTTGATCTCCTCAATATAAGAGGCAAGAAGGGCAAGACCTGTGAGGGCAGCCGAACCGATTGCGAATCCCTTTCCTGTAGCCGCTGTTGTGTTTCCGAGAGCATCGAGAACGTCAGTGCGCTTGCGGACCTCAGGGTCGAGCTCACTCATCTGTGCGTTACCGCCGGCGTTGTCGGCGATAGGGCCGTATGCGTCTGTTGCGAGAGTGATGCCGAGAGTAGAAAGCATACCCACAGCTGCGATACCGATACCATAAAGACCTGTAGAGAGGCTGTCAGCCGAGAACGAAAGGTCGAAACCGTTTGCGCAGAGGTATGCGAGAAGGATTGCCACAGCAATTGTCACAACCGGAATTGCAGTAGAAAGCATACCGAGACCGACACCTGAGATGATCACTGTTGCCGGACCTGTCTCAGCAGACTCTGCGAGCTTCTGGGTTGGACGATATGAGTGTGAAGTATAGTACTCTGTAGCCTGTCCGATGATCACGCCGGCCGCGAGACCTACAACCACTGAGAGCGAGAAGCCCCACCAGTTCTCCATTCCGAGGAGATACATGATGCCGAATGTTGCACCGGCGATGAGGATAGAACTGAGGTTGGTTCCGCGTCCGAGAGACTTCAGGAGCTGATCCATACCTGCACCTTCCTTAGTGCGTACTACATATATACCGAGGATTGAAAGTGCAACACCGATTGCAGCGATGGTCATAGGAGCGAGGATGGCCTTCATCTGAGCCTCAACACCCACTGCAGAATAAGCCGCTGCACCGAGAGCCATAGTCGCGAGGATGGAACCGCAGTAAGACTCATAAAGGTCAGCACCCATTCCGGCTACGTCACCCACGTTGTCACCTACATTATCGGCGATTGTTGCAGGGTTGCGAGGGTCATCCTCAGGGATACCTGCCTCAACCTTACCTACGAGGTCAGCTCCAACGTCTGCAGCCTTTGTATAGATACCACCTCCTACACGAGCGAAGAGGGCCTGTGT
>JAEIGA010010278.1_pt1 | contig 14183 bp, 12 predicted proteins | sample 9270691 | NCBI WGS metagenome assembly JAEIGA01 (sample SAMN17057246, study PRJNA624740) | gut metagenome | biome: biome; isolation source: fecal sample | host: Bos grunniens | place: China: Xizang | collected 2019 | reverse complement strand
CGCGGTCGTCGTGGTTGCCCTCAATGGCGCCCATTTCCTTGCCGTTTTCCTTGAATTCATAAAGGTCCAGTTCATACGTTGTTTGTAAACATCTTTCAATGTACAGTCCGTCGCGCAGTGCCTTGATGAGGAAGTTTATCACCATTGGTTTTGTTGAACTGTTGGTGTGGAATCCCCAGCGGCGCGGGCGCCCTTGCTTTATCTCTATCTGCGAGGTGCGGCAGTAGAGATTGCTGTATTTTGCGGCAATCTCGTTGAGTATGTACTCAAAGTTGTTGCCCTCGGTCCCTTCGGTCTCAAGGGTGTTGGCCTCAATTACCAGCAGGGCGTTGTTGTAGGCGCGGGCAATTTCCACTGCTTTCCACGCGAGTTGGTCGTGCTCTATGTGTCCGTGCCAGCATGCTACAATTTCGGGAACACCGCCCTCGAGCATTGCCATGCGGTCGGCAACCAGAATGCAGGAGTAGTCTGCCTTGTCGCTTGTGCCGCCAACGTCGACGGCAACTATGTAACGGTCGCGCAGGGTGTCGTCCCTCTCCGGCATGAGCCACACGCTTAGGGTGTTCTCGTCGCTCCGTTCTCCGGGTGCAAGCGGCTCGAAGATGGTTGTGGGTCTGCCGTTCTCAATGCCTTCCTTTATGTCGCCGATGAATGTTGGTGGCAGGCAGTCGCGGCGTGCATTGTTGACGTATGGTATGCGGAACACGCGGCGGCCGCTGCTTTGGAATGCCTCGGCGGCGGTAGAGGGGAACTCGGAGAAAAGGCGCCACTCGTCGGGCATCTCGCGTCGCTTGTCGCGGTACCAAGCGATGGCCTCCAGTGTAGCGCCAAGCTCAAAGAGGTGGTGCTCATACTCGTCGAAACTGTCAACTAGCGGTGCATACTCCTCTTCGCTCAGCGGTTTGCTGTAGAGGTCGATGGTGAACCAGGGAATGAAGACGGGTGTAAAGTTATTTCTATGCTCTGTGGCGTCAATCCATGTGCGATGAAAGTAGTTCCCCACGCCTTTGGCGGTGGATTCTATGACTTTCATTGTGTATGGTCCGGCGGCAATTGAACCGAAGATGGACTGTACCAGGTCCTCGGGTTTCTTGCCCTGTGTGGCTTTCCACAGGCCCACCTCGGTGAGGTGTGCCATACTGATGTCCTCGCTTCGCAAGGAGTCGGGCTTCTGTGCCGATCCAAGCGAGTAGCGGCTGTTGCTGTGGCTGATGACACGCGTTTTCTGTGCGCCCTGGTAGGGGGTAGTGGTGAGACGCTTGCCGCCGCTTGCCCACTGTGGGTAGCGGCTGATGACCTTAGAGAGCATACCGGCGACTATGGATGACTGTTTCTCAATGTCGCCGCAGATGACGCTGTTCCAGTTCTGCTTGTGTACCAGTTGTATCCACAGCATGTACAGTTGCGTGAGGGTGCTGCCGCCCCATTGGCGTGCTTTGCACAGGATGATGTCTATGGGCCTGTTCTGTAGTCTCAGTGTTTCCATTGCCTTGAGGTAGATGCGCTGCGGGCGGTTTAGGATGAAGGCTGTGTCGCGCCCCTTGCCTTTGTCGCTGATGGTGGTCATTGTGCGTGCCCAGTACTCAAAGTCGTGCTTGATGCGCAGGAGGCAGAATCTCAGCCATAATTTGATGATGTCGCGGTTGCCGGGAGTGGTGTTCTCCACTTCGCGCAAGTACCCCTCGGCACCGAGTTCCTGCAACTGCCGGACAAGTTCCTCGTGGGTCATAGTTGTGGGCAGGTATATCTTTTCAATGGGGAAGCCGCTAATGCTCACCTCGCAGCGTGGAACGGAGGATGACCCTTCTCCTGTTATGGGATTATAAACGGCTGAAATTTCTTTCAGCCGTCTCTTGTTCTCTGCTATGATTTCCTCTTTTTTCATAATGGAAAATGCTTTTATATACCTGCAAGGTTTGTTGCGCGGCGCCTAATCCTTTTACTGTTGTACATTTTTGCAAGCATGAGCAGCACGTTGCTGCTGAGCCTTGCGCGCAGCGATATGTATGTCTGTGCCCTCTCGGTGCTGCGCAACAGCATCCAATGCATCAATGTCTCGTTGACAAGGTAGTCTATTATCGACTGTCTTAGCATTGGCAATAAATGGCTGGCAACGCTTTCCTCAGTTTCAAACTCGAATACAATGCATCCCTCTTCAATGGTGTAACTTATAGAAGGAAAGCGGAGTGCAACAGCAGTGACCATCTCGTTGCATGCTGTGTGCATGAACATATATAGCAGGTCTTTATCCTCTTTGCTGCTTTGTATGGTGTCGGCGTCCTTGTCCTTTCGTTTTGCCGATTCTCCCATGTAGAAATTCCTTAAATCAATCTGCTGTTGCAACTCGCTTTCAGGTATTGTTATTATGTTTTTCATAGTGTGTCAAGATATTTCTTAAAATCAGATGCTAGGTTTTGTGCGCTGTGCAAGCAGCTGCTGTATTGTTATGGTATCGTTTTGCGCCTGCACTGCAATGATGCTTGCCTCGTCGGGCTTTATGGCTGTATACCAGTTCTGCAGTGTGTGGTTCGTGATGTAGTTTTCTATGGCGGCCTTCAATTTTTGTCCATTCTCTGCGGGGTAATTGACGGGGGTGCAGATGCTGAACTGGTATGCATCGCCGGAATTCACAATGCTGCTGCCGGGGTGGTAGCGCTCAATGCTGCAGGATACATTATTGATACTGTTGTCGATTAGCGGCTCTATCATATCACTTTCGTCGGCAGTGATGAGCATTCGCTCTCCAATGCCGGGCGGTATACCCATTGACTCGCGTGAGCGCACTAAGTAGGCACTTGCTGCAAACACCCGTTTGTGCAGGTCTTCTTTTGTTATTGTAAATATTGTAGGGTTCATTTTTCTCTTTTGTTTTCTTTCTGTTGCAAATGTAGTGCGGTTCTCTATTGGCAAGGTTGTTGTTTTGCCACTTTTGGCTTAATGCTGTTCGCGCAGCGTTCTGTATACGATTCCCCTGAAAGTATCCTCGTCAATGTAGAAGGATGGTGCAGGCTCCTCAATTATCTGTTCAAGGATAATGTACTTGTAGCGTTTGCCGGTGTCCTTGACTTTTTGCAGGTAGCGGTGGTAAATCTCCTTGTACATCGCCAGTTTGTTGCTGTTAATGAGCGGCAGTTTCTTTTTGCGTGCCAGCATTGATACAAAGCGCCGTGCATTTTCGAATGTTACATAGAAACGCGGTGCATTTTTGCTTACAGCGTGTTTGATTACTTCGTCCTGTGTTGCATAGGGCCTTGACTTTCTCACTTCTTTCAATGATTCAAAAAAACTGTTCACAACATCTCTCTTGCGTATGTCGCGAACATCTTCAACAATTTTAGTTTTCATTCTGCTTTTTTGAATACAAAAATATAGTCAAAATTGTCTAAAAAGAATGCTGTTTTGCCACTTTATTTATCAACAGCCTTTCTAATTATTCCAGCGGCGTTTTTATCGGGTTATTCCGGTTCTTTATTTTAAAAAGGTGAGCAATGTGTGCCGGTGCCAATTTTGCTTTCTTTGGAGAATAAGTGTCAATTCAGCAACCTTGTCCGCGGCTTTCCGTTGTTCCTTTGCCGTCGAAAAACAAATTAATTTATGGAACAGATTTTAAAGAACAGAGTGGGGGCTCAACAGCCTGTGGAGCCCGCTGTGGAAAACGGCCAGACAATTGCCGTACCCAATGCAAACAGCCCTGCATTGCAGGACAAACAGGCTTCATTGGAGAATTTTAGCCAGAAGATCAATGCCTTCTTTGGCGGGAATTTCGACATCTATGACAAATTGTCGCAGGATTTGCTGTTGCGACATCTGCAGATGAACCGCGAGCAGAACGAGCGTCTGGCAACAATGCTTGACCGCGACCCGCGACTGGCGCAGATGCTGGTGGATGTCATTGACGGAAAGCGTGGGGCTCACAGCGCTGTGGCGCGCTACTTTGGGCGCGGCATTATGAGCGTGGACGAGGATAGTCCCGAATTTGAGGAGATTATGCTTGCCGACGAGGAGCGCAAGAATGAGGTAATGCGCCTGGCGAATGACCGTCGCGAGTATGAGATGAATCTCGAGGAGAGCATGCCTGTAATTGAGAATTTCTGCAAGGAGAAGGGGTACAATCCATCTGAGTTCATGGAGAATGTGTGGGAAAAATTAGTGTTCCCCATCATGGCCGGGAAGTATACCGGTGATGTATGTACCGCTCTCGATCACGCCATCACGTACGAGCAGGATGTTGAGGATGCCTTTGCAGCCGGTGACATCAAGGGGCGCAATGCAAATATCAGGCGCATGAAGGAGGATTTTGGCGACGGCCTGCCTAAAGGTATGAGCAGCGTCGCGCCAGACGTAGAGCGCAAGCGTCCTCGCAACTCATTGATTGAAAAAGCGCTCAATGCATAACGATTATTCTTTATTTATTAACTAAAAACTATTTTTATCTATGAAGAAAATTTTAAGTTTCTTGAGAGAGAATCCTCTCTTTGTGATTGTTTCTTTGGTTTCGGTACTGCTTTATGTTCTTGACAATGCCGAGGCCGGTGCCATGCTTGCAACAGTGTCGGTTGTTCCTGCCGGTTCAACAAAACCATCAAGGGGTATTGCCGGTCTTGCAACGCAGGGAGCAGGCGATGCAACGACAGTGTCAAATGCCAGCGAACTTTCGCCCGACCTCATTGATGCCGATGTTGATAGCCAGATCATTAGCATTGCCAGCGATGAGAGCGTCATTGACACCATCAAGCGCAAGATTCGCCGCCAGGTTCGTGTGAACTCGTTCGAGGTAGACCATTATCTCATTGACGACAAGCGCTCAAAGGCCTACACAAATGCCTTGTACACAGGTATCAAGGCAACACGCGCCGAGATTCCTTTCTCAACAACCGGCGAGAGAAAAATCTTCCAGGAGTATTACACCGCAATCTGCAAGGGTGTGAACGGATATGACCCAACAGGGCAGATTGAACTTCCGGGTGTTGACCTCATGCTTTTCTTCGTGGGCAAGAACAGCACTACCGAGGCTCCTATTGCAATGGCCGTCAATGGCCCAAAGACAAATGCCAGCGATGACTATTGCGTGGTGCCTACAATTCCCGCCGGTACCGAGATTATCCTGTTGTCATCGGCTGCATACGAGACACAGAAGTTCATTGCTCCATCAACCATTGTTCCTGTTCCCGAGCGTATGTTCTTGCAGAAGCAGTTGTGTAATAGCATCGTGAGTGACTACTTTGCAGCGCAGAAAAAGCGCCTGCAGTTCAGCGAGTCGCAGATTGCTGAGGCTGTACTTCGCCAGTTCCGTCTCGAGAGCTGCCGCACAGCATGGGTGGGACAGCCCGGCAAGTTCAAGGTGCAGGCAATGGACAATGCGATGGGCTATCAGTGGGACTACTTCTCAAAGGGTATCCGTTGGCAGTTCAAGCGCCAGTACGACCTCTCTTCAAAGATCACATTTGCCGACTTGATTAACCTGTCAATGGTGAAGTTCACCGGCTTCAACTGTACAAAGCGCGCCATCTGGCTGCTTGGCAAGCAGTTGCTCAACGATATTCAGAAGATTGACCTCACTCTTCACAAGAACATCAGTGTCACCGGCGACAATGTCTTTGGCATTGAGTGTACAAAGATTCACACAGTCTTTGGAGACATTGACCTCATCCACGACCCAACACTCGACGCTCTTGGGTATGCCCACTGTGGCGGCCTCATTGATGAGAACGGCCTTGTGCGCTACTACATGAAGAACGAGGATGCCAAGACAGAGAATGTCGATGGCGAGGAGGCAAAGCGCGAGGTGGTGATGACTATCGACTGTCTTTGTCTCAAGGGATACTCTCACATTTGGGTCAACGGCTCGGCTGCCGAGAGTGATATTCCAGGTGCTTCGCGCGTGACAAGTGCTGCAACATTGCCCGATGAGCCAAACATTAACGATGTGGTTATTCTCACAGCCGACGTAAACCGCACTGTCGACGGGCAGAACAAACTGTGGTTCACTGCCGGTTCTGTTGTAACATACAATGGTACAACATGGGTGGAGTATACAGGTGAGATTATTGTATAACTTTTTTTCTTTGCCTGCGGCGGTTCGCCGCAGGCATTAACTAACAAATATAACGAATATGAGAAAACGTATTACTTATGAGATACATGGCCAGATTGAGCGTAACAGTTACTTCAGAATTGGCAAGGCTTTGGTGAGAATTGATTTTACGGGCGGTGCAATAAACTCCACCGGTATTTATCCGGCACAGTACACCACAGAAAACCCTCTGTTCCAGCGCGCAATTGAGAATAGCGATGCTTTCCGTTGCGGTGAGATAAAGCGTGGAAGGGTAGAGGTGGTCGAGGATGAGAAGACACCTGCAGTTGTTGATGCAGAGCCCGCCGTCCAGTGCAATGTGGTTGCCGAGGTGACAAATATGCAGCAGGCACGTGCCTATCTGATGGCCGAGCCATATAACTGCCAGTTGTCGCAACTTCAGAACAAGAATGCCATAAAAAGTGTGGCAAAGGCAAATTCTGTATCATTTCCAAATTGGCTGTGATGGATTGTAGTGAACTCATCAAGAAAGTGAGACTGGTAATCAATGAGGCTGCCGATGACAACGATGTCTCGCTCCTTTCGGTAGACACTCGCCAACTTGACGATACCATCAGGGATTTGCTGCCACGCGCAGTCCTGTTCATTCAAAAGAACAAGGGAGCGGCTTCCGGGCGTGTGAATGCAAGGAACGTGGCTCCTGCCGGGATTTGTATCGCGCCGGATGCCTCGGGTGGCGGACTGTTGCTGTTGCCCGACGATTTTGTATCGTTGGTGTCGTTGCAACTTAAAGGCTGGCAGTCGCCTGCACATCACTTGTATGCGCATGACTCGCGCGAGGCAATGTGGCAACAGAACGGTTTTACACGCGCCGGGTGCTGTCGCCCGGCATGTGTGGAGTCGTTCCCGGGGCAGGGTGGACGTTGTGCATTGCTCTTTCCGCTGCCCGCAGGTGAGGGTGCCGAACCGTTGCATTTTGTCTACGAGGCGGCATTCAATGCCAACGATGGCCTGGAAGGGTACGACGACGGGATGCCTGATGCTGTGGTGTACAAATGTGCTTCGTTGCTCTATACTATGTTCGAACGCTATGATGCAGCCAATGCAATGCTCTCGCTCGCACTGGCTGCCTGTGGTGGGCAAATAGGTAAGAAACAGTAACAAAAAAATGATTATGGATAGCTTGAGAATTGTGGCTGCATCACTTGTTGCAAACGTGATAGGCCTTCTGTTCCCAATCAGGAATGATATTTTCGGGCTGGTTCTTCTTTTTACAGCCAACTTTGTGGTTGGCCTGCTTGCAGATGTGTGTAACCATCGCGATTGGAGTTTCAGAAAGGCATTCAGATTCTTTCGCGATGCTGCAATATACTTTGCGATGGTTGCCTGCATCTACCTGCTTGGCTACTTCAAGGGCGAGGAGGGGACAGCCGTGCACTGCGTGTCGTTTACAATATATGTCGCGATATATTTCTATGGGACAAACATATTGCGTAATGCACGCTTTATAACAAATGAAAAAAGCACCCTGTACAGCGTGCTCAATTTCCTCTATTATGTATTCAGCCTTAAAATGCTCGAACGTAGCGGCTGCCTAAAGGATTATATAAACTATGAAAAGCAGAATAGGGATATGCTGTAGCATTCTGTTGCTTTTTCTTGCAGGCTGTGCTACGGTTGAGAAGAGGAGTGATGCGGAGTTTGTGTCGCAGAACCGTATTGTAGAGCACATAAGGGTAGACAGCGTAATGCTGCACGACAGTGTCTATGTGAAAGAACTTGCCGACACTGTCTTTTATACAAGATACCGGACGGTATACAAGGAACGCCTAAGGATTGATACAATAGTGCGCTGCGATACATTGTTCAGGGAAAGGGAGGTGGTTGTGGAGAGGGAACATGGCTGCCTTGCCACTCTCTCGCTCAAGTGGAAAATGCTGTTGGCGGCACTGCTGCTCTTTCTGCTGTGGCGTGCGGGGATGCTGTCTGTTCTGTGGGGCTTAATTTTGAAAGGAGTTCAATTATGCAAAAGAATTTTTCATTTAAAGGAATAAATCTGAGCACAGATTCTGCTCTTGTGCAGGATGGCGAGTGCCTGGATATAGTAAATTTGAGAATGTCAAATGGCAGCCTGGTGCCAATGCCACAGCCGGCAATGATTGCATGGCTGCAAAAGGAGTATTCGGCTGTCTTCTGGCACGAAATGGCTGAACACTACATTGTTGTCAGCAATGACGGCAAGGGCGTGCTGCATTTCTATGACAAGGATTTTGCTCCTGTCATGGATGGTGATGCCATGCTTGTCATCGAGGGCCTGTCCGGGGTGAAAAAGGTTGAGTTCCTGGGTAACGTGGTATGTTGCCTTACCGGGAGCGGTATTCACTATCTGCTGTTTGAGAAGGGCTGCTATAGAGGGCTTGGGGAGCGTCCGGCAATACCTGATGTCAATATAACCATCTCGTCAAAAGTGGAGATTCTCAATACTGAGCATACATATTACAAGGGGATTGTTGCCGATGAACTTGAGTCTTCCTGGAACTATAACGAAAAGGGTTACATTGATGAGTGTGTGGCTTTGTTGAACAAGGCGGGGTATTACATTGACAGGGCGCTTTTCAGGGTCGCATTGCGGTTGTATGATGGCAGTTATATCAATGTCTCGAATATTTTTTATGTGAGCGACGAGACGTTTGAGGATGGCATTGGGCGTGATGGCAACAATATGCTCTCTGAACCTATCGACACAACAACAACTCCATCTAAATACAGGGTGCGTGTGCGTGGCTTCAAGCCAAACTTCAGTTTCGATATGTCGTGCCTGGAGAAATGGCGTAATGTGGTAGTGGGAGTTGATGTCTTCTCAACACTCTCCCTGCCAGGAAAGAAGTGTGTGATGAACCCTCGTGTTCAAAAGTATGAACTCTATGACGCCTTGCCAATCAATGCGCTATGGAATGAGATAGCATCGGCATCGCTCTATTACAAGGTGGCCGAATATGACATTGACGGCAACCGCATATTCAGTATCGACGATGTCTCGTCGGTGGGGCTTGCCTTGCAGCAGGGACTCGAGACGCAAACAGTTCCGTCCTCACTGTCTAGTTATGACGTAAAGGCTAGTTTTGTCTACAATGCCCGTTTGCATATTGCTGCCTTCAAGGAGTATTTCTTCAAAGGATACGATGCTGTGGCCTACATTCCTGCCGCAACAGAAAAGTGCGTGGTGGATGCAATGCTGGTGAGGGTGAAACTGAGGACAACGCAGGGCGATTTTGCAACCGAAAGGTATTACACCTCCCCTACGCTTGGCTATGATGGCTACACACAGGTGCTTTCGCCGATATTGACATACCCTGATATTCGCGCTTATGAAATGGACATATATATAAAGGTTGGTGAGACTGTGTATGGAAAGGTGTTCCCGCTTGTTGCTCATAAATACTTGAATATTGCCTACTATCTGCACAAATGGTATTCTCCCTATTCGACATTTGTGACGGCTGTTTTTGCCAATGGTGGCAAGCCGGCAGCCGGTGTCGCGGTAGAGGATGTGGTGAGCCTGTTCAATGGCGAGGTGGGAACGCACGAGGTAATCTACAGCGCGTCACTTGACTCATGGACATATAAAGGCGAGCCATTCCCACCCGAGGATTCTCCTCCCTTGCGTGTCTTTGCCATTCACCGCAATGCGGTCAATGGCGACAAACTGGTATTTACAATCAGGCGGGACGGGACTGGCGATATGTCGTTCAAGGATATATACAATATTCCGGTAGACAGTACATGGGATGCGCTGGATGGTATGCCCGAACAGGCGTCGTTGCCTTATGAAGAGAGGCGCAACGTACTGAAGGTGTCATTGCTTGAGAATCCCTTTGTATTCCCTGCCAAATGTACCTACACGCCTTCTCAAAGTGGGATAGTGGGGCTTTCGAGCAACACAGTAACCCTGTCGCAAGGCCAGTTCGGCCAGTTCCCGCTGTATGTGTTCTGCAACGATGGAATATGGGCAATGTCGGTCGACGCATCGGGCAGTGTTGCCTATCTGGCCTCGAACCAGGTGTCGCGTGATGTCTGTGTGAACCCACATTCAATATGTGGAATTGGCGGCGGTGTTGTCTTTGCCGGCAAGCAGGGCGTTATGCTCATCGCAGGAAACAGCATAAAGAAAATCTCATTGGCCATGAATGGGAATGCAAATTCATTGTCTGGGGTCCCTGCCGATATCTTCTCGAAGATTTCATCATTGGTGTCGCTTGAGTGCATGACCGGTAGTGATGATTTCCAGGACTATATCTCAAATGCTTGCGTCTCGTTCCTGCCGTCGCACAACGAGGTTCTTGTTACAGATATCTCACGCGACTACTCCTTTCTCTACTCCTTTGTCTCGGGTATGTGGACAAGAGTGAAACTGCGCGTTACGGGGTTTGTCAATGGGAATGCAACACCATCCTTTATTGTTGCAGCAGATGGCACCACTCGTGTATACGCAATTCAGGATGAGATAGCGGGCGACAATAGAATCCTGTTGTTTACGCGACCTTATATCTGGGGAACCAAAATGCCCAAACGAATAATGCAACTTATGCTGCATGCCTATGCCGAGCAACCCCAGAGTGTTACCCCGAATGTACCGCTGTTGGGATTATATATGCTTTGCAGTAACGATGGAGTACACTTTAAACTTGTTGCCGGTTGTGAAAAGAGGAGTAGGACACAGGATGTGTTGTTTCCCTATTTTCCAACTCAGTCCTATAAGTACTACCTCTTTGCAATAGTGGGCAATGTGGGTAAGGAGAGTGTCATCACCGGTATTGAGACTGATGTGAGCGTTCCCTGGAAGAACAGGCTCAGATAGCGATGACTTAATATTGTTGACTTGTGCCGTACAATCTTTTTATGGATTGTACGGCCTTTTTTATTGTATGTCAAACGATTTTACACCCATTGTCTAATTTTTTTACACTTTGTTAAAATATCAAATACTGTAAATTGTTGTAGATTAATGCTTTCGTGAGTTTGGCACGGTTTTGGCACGTAATCTTGCAGAAACAATTCAAAATTTATGAAAAATATATTTGTAATATTTACACTTGCCGGTTCCGTGACTCTTGCCACAGCGCAGACAATGACGATGGATGAATGTATGGCATATGCCATTGAGCACTCCGTTACTGTTGCCAAACAGGAGAACAGCCTTGACAATGCCCGGATGGCTTACAAGCAATCTGTTGCGGAACTCTTCCCTTCAGTGTCGGCCGGTGTTTCGGCATCTACCAATTTCGGTCGTTCAATAGACCCTGAGACAAACAGTTACACAACAGTTTCTACATTCAGTAACTCTTATAACCTGAGTTCTTCAATGCCACTGTTTGCAGGCTTGCGATATGTGAACACCATCCGTGCTGCTAAGGTGGCTCGCGAACGTGGTTATAGCGACCTGCAGATTGCACGCGACAAAGTGGCAATGGAGGTGATGCGTGCTTATATCGATGTCGTATATTATAAGGAGGCTGTGACAATAGCCCAGGAACAACTCTCAGCATCGCGCAAGACATTGCTTCAGGCACAGAAACTCCATGAACTGGGACTCAAGAGCGCTGCCGAGGTTGCCGAGGTCGCTTCACAGGAGGCCGGTTACGATTATCTGCTCACCGAGCAGCAGAATAATCTTGCAATGGCATACATTGCACTGCGTGAGATTATGAACTATCCACAGGAGGTGGCATTTGATGTTATTGCGGCCGGCGAAGTCCTTCCTGCAATCTCTACGGTCTCTTCTGCCAACGTTGTGGACAAAGCACTCCTTTGTAATGCTCAGATCGTTTCAGCTGCTCTTGCTGTAAAGGAATCAAAACTCAACTATATGAAGGCTAAAGGCTGTTGGTTTCCCACAATAAGCCTTTCGGGTGGTTTTGGGACAAGTTATTATACAAATTTCAGTAACTCGGCCTATCCGGCATTCTGGACACAACTCGATAACAATCGTGGTGGATATTTAGGTGTTTCAATGTCAATTCCAATCTTTTCAAATCTAAGTCGCAAGGCCTCGGTTCGTTCCTCGCGCAATGCTTTGCGTAATGCCGAACTCGAAATGAACGCAATACGCAATGCGGTGGAGAGTGAGGTGGTGCAGGCCTGCAGGCAGATGGAGGGATATGGAAAACAATATATTCAGGCTGTGAAAAAGATTGAGGCCGCGCAGTTGGCATATGATGGCATTGCTGCAAAGTTCGAGAGGGGGCTTGTTACAGCAATAGAACTGCATATGTCGGCAACAACGCTGCTGCAGGCAAAATCGGACTGTCTGCGTTCAAAATTGCAGTATATGATTGAGAAACGTATGGTTGACTATTATAGCGGCATTCCGCTTGTGGAAGTTGAGTGAAGTATCTGATAATATTTTTAGAATAATAAATTAAAGACTATGGATATAAAACTGGAAAAGAAAAAAGGATGGCGTGCCATTCTAAGCAAGAAGAGTCAGCCTTACCTCTTTGGAACACTCATGTTGCTGCTTGTTGCGTGGCTGTTATTCAAAAAGAACACCACCACATTGCGTGTGAACAGCGCGACAATTGTTGTAGCTGACGTAGAACTGGGTGAGTTTAACGATTATGCCACTCTCAATGGCATAGTGCATCCAATAACAACTATGCAACTCTCGCCTTTGGAGAGCGGAGTGGTGGAACGCATTGTTGCCGAGGAGGGAACAACCGTAAAGGCTGGTGATGTAATTCTTGAAATGACAAACAAGCAACTTTCGATGCAGATTCTGCAGTCAGAGGCAGACTTGGCCGAGAAACAGAACATCTTGCGTAACACGCTCATCTCAATGGAGCAGGAGCGACTTTCCCTGCGCCAGGAGATGCTCCAACTTGACCTTGATGTAACCCGCAAGCAACGTGCCTATGAACAAAACCTTGAACTTTACAACAGTGAACTCATTTCGCGCGAGGCCTACTTGCAGTCAAAGGAGGATTATGAGCTTGCCGTTGCACGCCGCTCCCTTGTTGAGGAACGCCAGAAACAGGACTCGCTATACCGCACCGTCCAGGTGGCACAACTCGACGAGAACCTGCGCTCAATGCAACTGAATATGCAACTCATCCGTGAGCGTGTAGGTAATCTCAAGGTCAAGGCGCCTATTGATGGCGAGGTGGGCATGCTAAACGTGGTGCTTGGACAGACACTTGTGCAGGGCGGTGCCATAGGGCAGATAAACGACCTTTCGGCCTACAAGGTTACGGCTATGGTAGATGAGCACTACATTGACCGTGTGGTTACCGGGCTTACAGCCTCCTTTGTGCGTCGCGACAACAGTTATGATATGTTGCTGCGCAAAGTCTACCCCGAGGTGCGTGAGGGAAAGTTCAAGGTAGACCTCACATTCACCGGCGAATTGCCCGACAATATCCGCTCGGGACAGACATACAACCTCAATCTTCAGCTTGGGCAGCCTGTTGAGGCGGTGTATATCCCGCGTGGCGCATTCTTCCAGAAGACCGGTGGCCGTTGGATATATGTTGTAGATGCTACGGGCGAAAAGGCCTACCGCCGCGAGATTCGCATAGGCCGTCAGAACCCAAGGTTCTATGAGGTGCTCGAAGGCCTTTCACCCGGTGAGAAAGTTATAACCTCGTCTTATGACAATTTCGGTGACAATGAAGAACTGATATTGAAATAATGGAAGCAAAACACTGAATCAAATAAACAAAACCATGTATATAAAGAATTTCATAACATTGCTGAAACGTTACACCACATCGTCGGTGCTCAACATTCTTGGAATGGCATTGGCCTTTGCTGCGGTGTACCTGATAATGGTGCAGGTAAATTACGACCTGTCGTATAACAAAGGCATATCCAATGCCCGTAACATCTATCGTCTCGAACATCCCAATTTTGCCGAGGAGGGGTATTGGGATATCACATGGGCTCGTCAGTTGCCCGACGATCTATGCAAGGATATTCCCGAGATTGAAAAGAGTGCCACAATAACACCTACCGGACATTTCAATATAAACTCCGTTTATTCGAGAAAGTTAGACGACCGCATAGACAATATCGAGTTGAACCTGTGTGAGACAGAGCATGAGGGACTGGAGATTCTTGGCATTGAGGTTATCGAGGGCTCGCTCGAAAATGT
>JAEIGA010010277.1_pt1 | contig 14184 bp, 12 predicted proteins | sample 9270691 | NCBI WGS metagenome assembly JAEIGA01 (sample SAMN17057246, study PRJNA624740) | gut metagenome | biome: biome; isolation source: fecal sample | host: Bos grunniens | place: China: Xizang | collected 2019 | reverse complement strand
GCACACCAATTAGTTTTAAAATCAATCGAGGACTTTTATTTAAGACCCCAAAATGAGCAACAGCAAATGAGATCATCTGCATACGATTATTGGAAATTTAATTTCGATGCTACTAATAATATAAAAAAACTTTTCTCCTTAATTAATAATTTGTGAACAACATTTAGCCTTTAGGCATTAGTAATATTTTGTCTCCTTTCTAAAAGACAAGACACTCTCAATGGATAATTCATTGATTACAGTACATTAAAAATACACCATCATATAATTATTCATTAAAGTAATTAAAGATGAGTTACTATTACTTTTATAAATACTTTGTAAAGCCTATAAAATATATTTTTGGCTTAGAATACCTTTCTGACACAATTCGAAAGAAAAGGACAAAAGTGGGAAAGCTATTCTATCATCATAAATACACCGCCAAAGAATTAGTTGAAGAACTGAAAAGTTTAGGTTTAACTAGGGGGGCTGTTGTAATCGTACATAGCGCATTCTCAAGTTTCTACAACTACACAGGCACTCCAGAAGAATTGATTGACGAAATATTGAAAGCTATTGGTCCCGATGGCACACTATGTATGCCTGCATACCCTAATGACAAGTTCAATCCAAATAAAATTTTCGATGTTCGAACTGATAAGAGTGCGGCTGGTCTCCTCACAGAAGTATTTCGAAATCGCCCTGGTGTAAAGCGTAGTCTAAACAAATTACACTCTGTATGTGCCCTGGGAGCGAAAGCAGACTACATTGTATGTGAACACCATCTGTCAAAAACAAGTTTTGACGAACATTCACCGTTTTACAAGATTTACGAGTTAGGTGGTATTTCTATTGCTTTGGGACTACATAATTATTTTATGGGAACATGTGTTCACGTCCCAGAGAGTTTACTTCGGGAAAAGTTCTCCTTTTTCCGCAACAAGTTCGCACAATATGCAACATTCAAATATATCGACAAAGATGGGAAGCCATTTATACACACCACATACACGAAAGCCAATGACCACTATGTGCGTTACAGAAATACCAAATTGATGGAAAAATATTTCGACTCATCAAAGTACAAAAGAGTTCGTTTTTCAAACCTTCGAATCACCATTTGGGATACACGACATGTCATAAATACACTAATGGATTTAGCATCTCAAGGAATAACAATATATAGTCACCCGAAATTTTCGAAATAACAGGCCATAAATTTTGTGCTGTTAGGGTGAGTATTGGCTCTGTTTTGACAAAATGAAAAAACGAGTTCAGCATGAATAACAATATGCAACATAAAGTTTGTTTCTTCAATCAAAGTTCTGTCCATTACCGCAAGAACATCTTCATGCTCATGGACCAAGAATTAAACATCGACTTCTACTTCGGCGACTCGCGCAAACAAGGAGCCATTAAGGAACTCGACACTTCGTGCTTGAAGCATTTCAAGGGCTACTTCCACAACATCGGCGTCGGCCCTCTCTACTGGCAGAACGGAGCCATCCGACTGCTGTGGAGCGACTACACCGACCTCTTCACCACTGCCACGCACTACTGTCTCTCGGCATGGGTCATTCTACTGCTCGCTCCGATGTTCGGCAAGCGCGTCTACCTGTGGTCGCATGGTGCCTACGGCAACGAGCGAAGCATAAAGAAGTGGCTCACCATCTGGAAAATGAAGCGGGCCACAGGTTCGCTTCTCTATGGTAATTATGCCAAGAAAGTCTTAATGGGATGGGGAGTACCCGAGGAGAAACTACATGTCTTCTACAACTCACTGGCCTACGACGAAGAGATGGAAGTGCGCAAGACACTCGCCCCCGCCCCATTCTATCAGGAGCATTTTGGCAATGACCTGCCCAACCTCGTCTTCATCGGCCGACTGACAGCCGTCAAGAAGCTAGACATGATTATCCATGCCATATCGCTGCTGCGCGACAGAGGCTTCCTGGTAAACATGACCTACGTGGGCGACGGCCCGAAAAAGGCTGAGCTTGAAGGCCTGACCGAGCAGTTAGGTTTGCAGGAGAACGTCTGGTTCTATGGGCCATGCTACGAGGAGAAGCAGATTGCTCAGATTATCTACAACGCCGACCTCTGTGTCTCGCCTGGCGATGTTGGACTGACAGCCATACATGCCATGACTTTCGGCACACCTGTTATCAGCCATAATAACTTCTGCCACCAAATGCCCGAGTTCGAGGCAATCGAGGAAGGGAAAACTGGCTCCTTTTTCGCGGAAAACGACATCGAGAGCATGGCCAGCTGCATCCAATCGTGGCTCACCAATGGTCTTAACCGAGAACAGGTACGACAGAGCTGCTACGAAGTCATCAACAGCCGCTACAATCCCCATCGCCAAGTGGAAATGATAAGAAAAGTAATCTATAGATAAACCGCATACAACATGTTGCAATACATCCCCTCCATCTTCTCATGGAAGAAGTTCCTGTTCCGGGACATCTCGTTCCTTGCTCTTTGGGACAGCTCCAGCACCATCTCCCCCTTCACCTCCCTTCAGCGGAAAGCCAAACTCTTGAATTCGCATGTGGGGCGTAATTCACGTATTTGCATCAATACAGAGCTGTTTAATACTACTGTAGGCAATTTCTCTATCATAGCACGGAACTGTATTGTGGGGTTAGGAGCACATCCGACGAATACCCTATCCCCACATAGTATCTTCTACAAGAAGAATCGCTGGAAATGGCATGATGATTGGTGTCACGACACCGGATTCAGGGAAAGTGACAAGCCTATAGCCATAGGGAATGGCGTGTGGATTGGAATGCGCTGTTTAATATTAGATGGTGTCACTATTGGTGACGGAGCAATTGTAGCAGCAGGGGCTGTGGTAACAAAGGATGTACCTCCCTTTGCCGTTGTTGGCGGCATACCTGCCAAAGTGTTGAAATATCGTTTTTCCCAGGATATTATTGAACGTCTGTTGGAAATTAAGTGGTGGAATCTGCCCGATGAAGAAATAACTCGCATCAAAGACCTATTCCATATTCCCAACCCAACAATGGAAGATTTGGATAGATTCTTTCCAAGAAACAACTGCCTATGAAAATATCCATAATAACTGCCACGTTCAATAGTGCAGCGACTGTACGCGATACGTTGGAGAGTATTCTCCGGCAGACGCATCAAGACTGGGAACTCATTATTGAAGATGGTCTGTCAAAGGACGAAACATTGTCTATTGTGAAAGAATACGAATCGAAGTGTCAAGGACGGATGCGTATCTTCTCGGAAAAAGACAATGGGCTCTACGATGCCATGAATCGAGGCATTGCTCGCGCTACCGGAGATGTCATTGGCATCCTCAATTCCGACGATTTTTACTATGATGAGAATGTACTTTCGGAGATTAACAATGCCATGGAAAATCAACCTATTGATTGTGTATATGGCAATCTTATGTTTGTTGATGCAGACTACACGGACAGAACCGTTCGTCTCTGGAAGGGTTCACAGCATGAGAAGGGAGCCTTCCTGCGTGGTTGGCATCCGGCGCATCCTACGTTCTATGCTCGTCGCAAATGTTATGAGATGTTAGGTTCCTTTAACACCAAATATGCTGTATCGGCTGATTTTGAACTGATGTTGCGTTTTATCGAAGTGGCAGGCTTGCGAAACCGATATATTAACCGTTATTTTGTAAAAATGCGTATGGGGGGTGAGAGTACAAAAAGCCTTCGAAATATTATTCGTGGGAATCGCAGTATTCTCGAGGCTTTACGCGACAATGGATTCAATCCGTCGCCATTGTTTCTTGTCCGCCGTTTGCTGCCCAAGTTTTTGGATGTAGTCAAAAGAAAAGTTACCTTGTCTAATAAATCACTTATATCTAATCCATGAATCCAGAATTTATTATTAGAATTGCTCCATTATTCATTTCCTTGTTGCTTGGACTGATCATTATCCCCAACATGCGTTTGGTTGGAACGGGAAAGACGTTCTCCCTTTTGTCGGAAACGGACAATAGCCGCATTATGATAGGTGGTATTACTTTCCTGCCTATTATCATAATTGCGCTATGTATCAGTGTATCCTTGCCCAATTTGCTGGGCATGTTGGAGCTGCGCACCAAGGTTGAGCCTTCGGGAATGCGTATCATGCAAATTATTGTAGGGTGTTCTCTTTTGTATATCACCGGTCTGAAAGATGACATGAACGGCACGCGTGGTTTCGTCAAGATGGGCGTATTACTTATTGCCGCCATGATGTTTCCTGCCACGAGACTTTGGATAAACAATCTGCACGGGCTTTTTGGTATCTGGGAATTGCCTGCATATGTTGGTATGCCGCTCACGGTATTGCTGGTTGTTTATATTACAGAGGCGTTCAGCCTGTTGGATAATATTGATGGTTTGAGCAGTGGTCTTGGGAGTATTCTGCTATTCACGTTTATGGTGTTTAGCGTCTGCTACAATTCTACGCTTATGAGTTTTGTTTCGGCTGCGACACTTGGTATTACGGTTCCTTTCTGCCTGTTGAGTATATTCTCCAAGAAATGGCGAAACACCTTGATGGGTAATTCCGGGGCATATATTCTTGGTTACATTGTCAGCTATCACGCAATTGGTCTCAGCCAAAGCGAACGTACGCCGGATGGGATGATGATGATTTGCGTAGGTGCACTGTTTGTCCCGATGAGTGATATTCTTCGTGTGATTGGCAGCCGTGTCAGAGAGAATCGCACGCTGGACAGGCCGGACCGAAATCTGTTTCACCACAGACTGATACGTACTGGCATGCCTCATGAGCTTATTCCCTTTACGATTATTTGTCTCATGGGTATGTTTGTTTTGATGAACACCTATGGTGTACTCCAGCAGTGGAACAGCAATGTTCTGTTCGTTCTTGATTTCGTTTTGTGGATTGGCATCCATCATGTCATTGACTTCTACATTCATCGATATGAAAGCAAGGTATTCCACGAGAAGTGGGACAAGGCCTACGGGGAGGACTCCTGGTATGCGAATCTTCCTCGCGAAAAGCTCTTGCGCAAGTATGAGACTTATGGCACGATGAACTTGCCGTCGGATATGGTTCTGGAGAATAACATTGCGTTCATCTCTGACGGTATGAACCGTTTTGAGCGCCGTATAAAACGAAGCACCGATATGATTATCTCCGGCATCTGCCTGATTGTTTTCTCTCCACTGATGCTGCTGAGTTATATTCTCATTAAGATTGACGATGGCGGTCCGGCTATTTTCAAGCAGGAGCGCATAGGCAGATTCGGACGTCCCTTTTACATCTACAAGTTCCGTTCCATGCGTTTGGATGCAGAAAAGTGTGGTCCTGCCCTCAGCCATGCTGGTGGGGACGACGACCCGCGCCTGACGAAGGTGGGTAAATTCCTTCGTGCTCACCATTTGGACGAGTTGCCACAGTTGTGGAATGTGTTTGTGGGCGACATGGCGTTTGTGGGTTACAGACCTGAGCGTCAGTTTTTCATCGACCAGATTATGGAGGAGGACCCACGTTACTCTTTCCTCTATCAGATACATCCCGGCGTGACGTCCTATGCCACACTGTACAATGGCTATACAGATACGATGGAAAAGATGCTCCGACGCCTGGAGTTGGACCTCTACTATCTTGGCCATCGTTCCTGGTGGCTCGATTGTAAGATTCTCGGTCTGACGTTCCTCAGTATTATCTTTGGTAAGAAATTCTAAATCATCTGTTGTGTTGTTTCTCGAACTCATACGCGTTGCACTTGGCCGCCAGGCATGTTTGAGCCATGCTCCTTCTGGCGAAGAATGGAGAGGACTGTTGCAAGAGTCTGCCCGTCAGGCGGTGGTTGGCGTCACTTATTGTGCGCTCAACCGGCTTCCTGCCGACCAAAGGCCGCCAAGGGAAGTGATGATTGACTGGCAAGCCTCTGTGCAGAAGATTATCTGCGACAACAAGCGTCTCAATCATGACTCTGTCTGGGTGAGCGAACGCTTCCTCAAAGCGGGGTTCCGCAATGCGGTGCTTAAAGGGCAGGGCAATGCCCTACTCTATCCGGACCCGTTCATGCGGACCTGTGGCGACATTGACATCTGGCTGGACGGCAAGCGTGACGACATCATAGGCTACGTGACGCACTTCTTCCCGAAGATAAAGGTGCAGTGGCAAGAAGTGGAATTCCCGGTCAGGAAGGGTACCTGCATCGAGGTGCACACCACTCCTGCCCTGATGTTCCACCCCGCCGACCGCCGTCGGATGGAAGCCTTCTTCGACATCCACCGCGAGGAGATATTCGCCAATGAGACAGGACTTCCAGGCGAACAGGGCAAGGTGCGCATACCTACCCTTCGCGTAAATCTGACATTCCAGCTGATTCATATCTACCGACACATCTTCAACGAAGGCATCGGGCTACGCCAACTCATCGATTACTACTACCTTCTTCAAGACTGCCAGGCAAAGGAGCAGACCGATTTGCTTGCCGAAACGGCAAAGACGGTAAAGAGTCTGCACATGGAACGCTTTGTCGGTGCGCTGATGTGGATTATGCAGGAAGTGTTCCATCTGCAGGAAGAACTGCTCATTCTCCCCCCCGACGAACAAGAAGGCCGCTTCCTTCTGCGCGAGATTATGCAGGCAGGCAATTTCGGACAGCACGACAAGCGCAACAAAATCAAGTCCGGGAAATGGGGAAACTTCTGGCAACAAACCATCCGCAACCTGCGGTTCCTCACACACTACCCCCGCGAAGTCATCTGGAACCCATGGTACAGAATCTCACAATTCATATGGCGCAAACGGAATGGGTACAGTTAAAGAAAAAACATCTACTGCCTAATTGGCCAACAAGCCACGTCAAGTCGGCCAGAAAGGTTAACCCTTCCGAGCAATCAGGCAGTAGATGTTTTCAGACACAGCAAAGCACGTAAAATTAAAGGATATATTACACTTTTTATTAACCATTTAAAAAACAAGGATGAAAAAGATTGTTTTATCGATTGCCCTTGCAGCAATCAGCCTGACGGGCTGGGCACAGAACGCAGAGTTCTTCAAGCCCTACAAGCAGACTGACCTTCGTCTGCCCAGTGTTCCACTCGTGGTGAGCGACCCCTACTTCTCCGTATGGAGTCCCTACGACAAACTCACCGACGGCAGCACACGCCATTGGACCAACGACGAGAAGCCCCTGGAAGGTCTGCTCTACGTCGATGGCACAACCTATCGCTGGATGGGTTCGGCACAACGCACACTCATGGAAAGTGTAGTCCCCATGGCAAACGAAGCCGAATGGGAAGCACAATACACCGACCAAAAGCCTGCCGACGACTGGATGAAACCCGAATTCGACGCATCAGCATGGAAAAACGGTAAAGGTGCCTTCGGCTCCGACAACTACGACAACATCCGCACACCCTGGACAAAAGAGGATAACAGCATCTGGGTGCGCCGTACAGTCGAACTGACAGCCAGCCAACTCCAAGGCGACCTCTACCTCATCTTCTCGCACGACGATGCCTGCGAAATCTACATCAACGGCAAAAAAGCAGCCACCGGCATCATGGACTACGTCGATGGCGTAGTAGTTCGTCTCGATGGCGAAAAGGCAAAACTCCTCAAGGAAGGCAAAAACGTCTTCGCCGTACACTGCTACAACAAAACAGGCGGTGCTCTGGTCGACTTCGGCATCTTCCGCAACATTGCCAAAGGCAACGACAAAATCGTTACAGCCGAGCAGAAAAGCGTAGACGTGTTGGCATGCAACACCTACTACACCTTCACCTGCGGTCCAGTTGAACTCGATGTAGTCTTCACAGCCCCACACATCATCGACGACTACGACCTCCTGTCCGCCCCCATCAACTACGTCTCCTATCAGGTTCGCTCCACCGATGGCAAAAGCCACAGCGTGAAGTTCTACCTCTCCACAACACCACAGATGGCAGTCAACAAAATACAACAGCCCACCATCTCCACCGTAGAACGCCAGAACGGCACACAATACCTCAAGGCAGGCACCATCCAGCAGCCCATCCTCGCCAAGACAGGCGACGGCATCTGCATCGACTGGGGTTACGTATACCTTGCCGGCACCAACGGACGCCTCTGCCTTGCCACCGATGCCGACATTAAGACACAATTCCTTGCCGACGGCCGTCTGCCACGCGGCGAACGCCAGGTAGTATGCCAGAAACAAGTCTCTCTGCCCACTTTGGCCTACGTTCACGACTTCGGCACAACAGACCAAGGCAGCAGCTTTGCCATGATTGGTTACGACGAGATTTGGGACATCGAATACTTCTTCAAGCGCTATAAAGGCTACTGGGCACACGAAGGCACCGTAAGCATCTTCGATATGTTCGACCGCATGAAGAACAACTACACAAACATCATGCAGCGTTGCCGCCAGATGGACAAGACCATCTACGACGATGCACTCGCCGCAGGTGGTGTGAAGTATGCAGAAATCCTCTCCGGTTCATACCGTCACGTCAATGCAGCCCACAAGCTCTTCCGCGACGACCAGGGCAACGTACTCTTCTTCTCAAAGGAAAACAACTCAAACGGCTGCATCAATACCGTCGACCTCACCTACCCCGAAGCACCACTCTACCTTTGCTACAACCCCGAACTGCAAAAGGGCATGATGACCTCTATCTTCGAATACAGCTACACAGGCCGCTGGACAAAGCCCTTCGCAGCACACGACCTCGGCCAGTATCCCAAAGCAAACGGCCAGGTTTACGGTGGCGACATGCCTCTGGAAGAAGCAGGCAACATGATTACCCTCGCAGCACAAATCTGCAAACAGGAAGGTAACACCCTCTATGTTGACAAGTATTGGAGAATCATCACCACTTGGGCCGACTACCTCGTAGAGAACGGTCTGCATCCCGCCAACCAGCTTTGCACCGACGACTTTGCCGGCCACTGGGCAGGCAACTGTAACCTCGCCATCAAGGCCATCATGGGCGTTGCAGGTTATGCAGAATTGGCAAAGATGAAAGGTCTGGACGACGTCTATGAGAAGTACAATGCAAAGGCAAAGGAAATGGCTGCAGCATGGGAAAGCGAAACAAAGGTTAAGGACCACTACGAACTGGCATACGGCGCAGGCGGCAAGACATGGAGCCAGAAGTACAACATGGTTTGGGACAAGCTCTGGCAGACAAACATCATCCCCAACAACGCCATGCAGACAGAAGTGAAGTACTACCTCAAGAAGCAGAACAAGTATGGTCTGCCCCTCGACTCTCGTAAGGACTACACAAAGAGCGACTGGATTATGTGGACAGCAGCGATGACTTCTACCGACAAGGACTTCCAGGCTTTCGTTGACCCACTCTACAAGTACATCAACGAGACTGAGAGCCGCGTACCCATCAGCGACTGGCACGACACTAAGACAGGCCACATGACTGGCTTCAAGGCACGCAGCGTAATCGGTGGCTACTGGATGAAGGTCCTCATGGACAAGACTCTGAAGTAAGAAGGACCACTCCTCAATATAACAATGCGGGGCAGAACTTAATTGTTCTGCCCCGTTTTATTTGTCTGCTATTTTTGGTGAGAGATGATGATCTGATACTTTCCTTTTCCCTACTTCTTGCCGAAGACAGAGAAGTGAACATAACGTTTAGGATGTGCCTTGAGGTCGGTTACAAGGCTGTCGGCACTCTGTACGACGTGGTTCAGATTGTTGTAGAGCGAAGGGTCGCCCATCAGTTTGCCAAGTGTTCCGTTGGGGTTTTGTATCTGTGCCATCATGGTGTGGATGCTGCTGATGGTCTGATTGACGCTGTCCAGAGTAGCCTGCAGGTCAAGCTGGTTCAGTTTGCCAGTCAGTTCGGTGATGTTTTCGCCTGCCTGGGTATAGGTATTTGTAAGTTTGGGAAGGTCTTTGCCCAGCAAGGTGTTGAGTTGTTCGCCGCTTTGGTTCAGACTTTCGGTGAGCAGCCTTGCATTCTCCATGATGATGGGAAGATTGGGATTGGAGACAAGGAGATTGAGTGCAGTAACAAGAGAATCAACTTTTGAAACAACCTGTTCCAGTTGTGGCACCATGCCTTCCACGCCTTTCATGAGGCCACTGACGTCGGTACCCTTGATGGTATCGCCCGGCTGATAGGCTTCGCGCAGGTTTGTGGCAAGCAGCATGTTGAGGGTACAGCCTCCCAGCATTGCCTCGTCGAGTTGTGCCGAACTGCCTTTGGGGATGCGCACGCCTTCGTCTGTGCTGATGGTTACCACCACCTCGCCCGGACGATTGTAGTCATAGTTTATGGCACTGACGATTCCCACCTGATAGCCGTCGGCATATACGGGACTGCTTTTGGTCAGTCCTTTTGCATTGCTGAAGGTGATGTAGTACGTTTCGGTGGGGCTGAAGAGATCCACTCCCTTCAGGAAATTGATGCCAAGAAAGAGTGCTGCAATGGCAACCACTCCTGTTATTCCTATCTTTACTTCTGTTTTCATCTTGTTTATTTCTTATAGTAAGCCACAAATGCATTGTATATACTCTTGGCGAGCGCATTCACACCGGATGTGGTGGTGAGGAATGCGGCATCGTTCGGATTGTTGAGATAGCCTAATTCCACCAAGACGCTGGGCATGCTAGTGGCACGCAGCACAAGGAAACCGGCCTGATGCACACCTTTGTCGATGCGTTTGGCTGTTGTGCGGAACTGTTTCTGGATGAGCCCTGCCAGTTTGACGCTGCTCTCCATGTTATGGTCTTGCATGAGTTCGAAGATGATGTAACTCTCGCTGGAGTTTGGGTCGAAACCTTCGTACTTCTGTTCGAAGCCGTTCTCGAGGGTGATGACGGAGTTCTCGCGTTTGGCGACGTCGAGGTTGTCGCTTGCACGGTGCATACCGAGCGTGTAGGTCTCTGTTCCCTGAGGACCTATGCGTTTGGCGGTGCTGTTGGTGTGGATGCTGATGAAAAGGTCTGCCTTGGCACGATTGGCAATGTTGGCACGCTCGTCCAGCGGGACAAAAACGTCTGTCTTGCGTGTGTAGATGACCTTCACATCGGGGCAGTTGCGTTCCACGAGTTTGCCAAAAGCCAGGGCAACTGCCAGGTTGATGTTCTTCTCCTTGCCTGCTCTGTTCTGCGCCCCTGGGTCGCGACCGCCATGTCCGGCATCGATAACCAGTTTATATGGCAATGCCACGAGTTGGAAACAACAGAGCAGAAGGAATAGTATGTAGCGTTTCATTATACTCGGAAGTCTTATTTTGCCCACAAAGATACGAAAAAAAATAAAAACTGCTGTTGAAAACAGTTTTTTTGGGTGCTTTGTATCAGTATGTATGTAGAATAGGCATACTGCACCTGTGCATTGCACAAGCGCAGAAACTTGATTGTTGCGGGAAATGGTGGGGTCAGATGAGTTGCATGCCTGCCGCTTTGCACTCTTGCCTCATGCTGTCGGGCCAGATGCTGGCTTGCGTTTCGCCGATATGTGCTTTTTGCAAAAGCACCATGCACAGACGGCTCTGGCCAATGCCACCGCCTATGGTCAGGGGCAAAGTGTCGCCAAGCAGACGCTGGTGGAAATAGAGTTCCTTACGCTCTTCCTTGCCTTGCAGGGCAAGTTGTCGCAAGAGAGCCTCCTTGTCCACACGAATACCCATTGAACTGAGTTCGATGCTGCGTCCGAGCAGTGGATACCATACGAGCAGGTCGCCGTTGAGTCCGACGAAGCCACTCTCGTTCTGTGTGCTCCAGTCGTCATAGTCCGGGGCACGCTGGTCGTGCTGTTCTCCGTTGCTGAGTTTGCCGCCTATGCCGATGATGAAAACGGCTCCGTACTTTTGGCAAATGAGGTCCTCGCGCTCCTTGGCGGTCTTGTCGGGATACATTTGCAGCAACTGCTCGCTATGGATGAAGTGAATGTCTTCCGGCAAGAAGGGTTTCAGTTGCGGATAGGTTTCGCAGACGTAGAACTCGGTGCGCAGGATGGCGCTGTATATCTTCTGAACCATGCGTCGGAGGTAAGCCTCGTTGCGATTCTCGGCAAGCAGCACACGCTCCCAGTCCCACTGGTCGACGTAGAGACTGTGCAGATTGTCCAGTTCCTCGTCGGCACGAATGGCGTTCATGTCCGTAACGATGCCGAAGCCCGGTTCTGTCTTGTATTCTGCCAGTGTAAGGCGTTTCCACTTTGCCAGCGAATGAACCACTTCGGCAACAGAATCGCCCATGTCTTTTATAGGAAAACAAACCGGACGCTCAGTGCCGCTGAGGTCGTCGTTGATGCCAAGTCCGCGAAGCACAAAAAGAGGGGCCGTAACGCGCCTCAGCCTGAGTTCCGTCGAGAGACTGCTCAGGAAGAAATCCTTTATCTTCTTGATTGCCTGCTCCGTCTGGTTCAAGTCCAACAATGCAGTATAACCGTCTGGTTTCAAGAGTTTGCTCATATTGTTTTCTACATTTTGTCCGCAAAATTAGTATGTTTATTTCTATTTGCAAACAAAATGAGCAAGAAAAGTTACATTATTAGTCCTCGAAGTCGAATCGGTCTAACAATTTGCCACATTTTGAGCAGAAGACCTCGTGCCTGTATATGGTGTTTCCGCAGTCGTTGCAGTGATAAGTCCGTACTTCTTTCTCTGCCATATTTTCGTCGTTTATGGAGTTGGTAATGTTATGTATCTCTGTGCAAAGATAAGAGAAAAAGTTGAGATTGCAAACGCAAAAATCAGGAAAATACAGCACTGCAGTCCACTTGCCCCAACGGACGCGTCCTTCCGGGCAACTACACGTGTGAAGTTGACGAAGTTCTGCAGAGTAAATTGCAAACTTCTCTGCAGAAGTCGGGCAACTTCTTTAGAGGGGGTATTTTTTACCTGCTTTTTACGCCTAATTCTAAACTTTTTTCGTAACTTTACACACCAACAGACAAACACCATAAGCACAGAAACACGTAATATATTGAAAAACAGACAATAAAACTTTGCCAATGAAAGCAAAACCATTCGTCAAGTGGGTTGGCGGATAAAACCAGCCCATGCATTCCATTATCCCCATTATTCCCATAATTCTCTTCAAAACCCATCATGCCTAACAACGACAAATTCCTTGCTCCTAAAGGCGATTATAAGAACCTTATCGCCTTTCAGAAGACGGAGTGCATCTACGATATCACACTCTATTTCGTGGAGCATTATCTGCCAAGGATTGGCGACCGCACCGTCGACCAGATGGTGCAGGCTGCGCGCTCGGGCAAGCAGAACATTGCCGAGGGCAACGAGACGGGCACAACTTCGATGGAGACTTGCATCAAACTGGTGAATGTGGCAAAGGCAAGCCTCAAGGAACTGCAAGAGGATTATGAGGACTATCTTCGCAATCATGGCAACCAGAAATGGGATGCTCGTAGCCAACAATGCATGAATGCCCGAAAGTGGTGCAAGGAACATTCGTCTCCAACTGACTATATCCGTGTCTGCCAATTGCGCGATAACATCACGCTTGCCAACATTGCGCTGGTGTTGATTCATCAGGCAGATTTCTTGCTGGGGAGGCTGCTTGCAAAACACAAACAGGATTTCCTGGAAAACGGCGGCATCAGGGAACAGATGTCTGCCGCTCGCCGCAACTGGCGTGAAGAGCATGGGATGGGATACCTTAACGGGAACTATGGGAAGAATGAGAAGAATGGGAATAATAGTAAACCAAGATGATGGACTTACACTTCAATCAACGTTTAGCAGCAGGCTATCATAGTGGTTGGCAGATGTTCGTGGCTGTTGCCGTTTTGGTTTATGTCTTTATCGTAATTCGCGACACTTATCTTTACATCAAGAACCCATGACTTCCAAGGAATTAAAAGACATCCTCCAGCGCCTTGAGGCACGAGGCTGGCAGAACTGTCATCGAGAACTACTGCCAAATGCTTTGCATAGAATGTAACAGAAGAAAAGGAGCAAGGTAATGTCTCTACCCTATTTCGCTGAGTTCGAGCCAGCGCATGGACTTCTCGTCGAGAAGGTCGTTCACAATGGGCAGACGTTTGCTGAGGTCTATGATTTCCTGTGTGCAGAGGGCTCCGCTGCTGAGTGCAGCCTCGATGTCTGCCTTTTCGTTCTCCAGGTCGTCTATCTCTTTCCCTACAGCCTCGAATTCCTGCTTCTCGCGGAAAGACATTTTGCGCTTTCTGCCATTGACCGTTGAAGATTGACCATTGACCACTTCGGCTGGACGTTTTGGAGAAGTACTCT
>JAEIGA010010276.1_pt1 | contig 14185 bp, 16 predicted proteins | sample 9270691 | NCBI WGS metagenome assembly JAEIGA01 (sample SAMN17057246, study PRJNA624740) | gut metagenome | biome: biome; isolation source: fecal sample | host: Bos grunniens | place: China: Xizang | collected 2019 | reverse complement strand
GGAAGCCATCAAATGGGCGAAAGACCAGGGGCTCCGGTTCGATTATGTGAACCGGAACACACCGGAGCGAATCCGGGCATATAAATCAGACTGCCGGAAAGTGAGCGCGGATGTCTACATCGATGACAGGGCCGCGCTATTTAAGTACGGCGAGAGACTGGAGGTATAAGCATGGACAACAAACGGGAGGTCCGCTTCCTTCAGCTGATGGAGCTGAGGGCGGAACAGAACGAGCAGGAATACATCCTGGAAGGCTACCCGATCGTTTTCAACCAGGAAACGGATATGGGTGCCTGGCGGGAAGTGATCGATCCGGCGGCGGTCGGGGACGGGAAAGTCCTCCGGGACGTGGCGCTGATGATCGGTCACGACTTCGGGATGATCCCGCTGGCCCACAGCCGGCGGAACAACGGCAGCGGCACGATGACGCTGACCGTGGACGAACACGGCGTGAAGATGCGGGCAGTGCTGGACGTCAAGAACAACCCGAGGGCGGCTGAGGCCTATTCTGCGGTGATGCGCGGAGACATTTCCGGAATGTCGTTCGCGTTCATCGTTGAGGGAGAAGCGTGGGAAGACCTGGACACCGACAAGCCGCTGCGCCGGATCACCGGCTTCGGCGAGATCTATGAGGTGTCGCTGGTTGCTTTCCCCGCGTATAAGGGCACATCCGTGCAGGCCGCTTCTGAAGGCGATGCGCTGGAGAGCGTACGCGCCTCGCTGGAGAGCGCGAAACAGAAGCTGGCGGAGGAACGGGAGGCCCAGGCTGAGACGGAGCGCCGGACGGCGCTGCTGGAGCGGCTGGAAAATCTTACAAAGGAGGGCAGTGAGAAATGAACCTGTCCGAAATGAACGCCGAACAGCTCGAAGCCAGGCTGGCGGAGCTGACGGACGAGACCAGCGCGGAGAAGCGGGACGCGCTGAGCAATGACGAGCTGGAAGCGCGGATCAACGAGATCGAAGCGATCCAGGGCGAGATCGAAAACCGCAAGAAGGCCGCCGCGGAAGAAGCGCGGAAGGCCGCCGAAGCCGCCCAGATGGACGGCCAGAAAATCATCGAGGAGGAAAAACGTATGTCTTTTGAAGTCAACACCCCCGAATACCGGGACGTATTCCTGCGTAACCTGCAGGGAAAGGAACTGAACGCAGAAGAGCGCACGGCCCTGGTGCATGGCGAGTACGCCATTCCGCAGGAGACCGCGAACAAGATCTGGGGCAAGCTGGAGCTGTATCCGTTGCTGTCCGCGATCGATGTGATGCACATCCCCGGCACCGTGATCCTGCCCGTTGAAGGCACCGTGAACAACGCCGCCGTCGTGGCGATGGGAAGCGCTGCCACCGATTCCGCCGATGAACTGGCGAAGGTTTCCCTGGGCATCTACAAGGTCATCAAGACCATCGAGATCACCGCGGACGTGGCGGCCATGGCCGTTCCCGCCTTCGAGGACTGGCTGGTTGACCGGCTGGCGAACAAGGTGTTCCGGAAGATCTGCGACCTGGTTGCCGCCGGCAATGGCTCCAGCACCCTGACGGGCCTGACCAGCATCACCGCCATGAGCAACGACTACACCGCCGCGGGCGTCACCTATGCCGACCTGCTGGCGATCGTGGCCGAACTGCCCGCCGAATACCTGCCGAACGCGAAGTGGGTTATGAGCCGCGCCACCTTCTGGGGAGCGAAGGCCCTGAAGACCGACAGCGACGTCCGCGTGGTCAACACCGATGTGGGCGCCCCGGCTGCCTACAACATCCTGGGCTTCCCGGTCATCCTGGATGACAACGTATCCACCGACATCATCTTCGGCGACCTGAAGGAAGGCTATGTGCTGAACTTCGGCAAGGACATCGCGGTTGACCGTGACGAGTCCGTCGGCTTCCGCAGCGGCTCCACCGTGTTCCGCGGCATGGCCCTGTGCGACGGCAAGCCCACCGGTGTCGGCCTGGTTCGCTGCGAGCAGGGGTCGTAAGCACTGCCCTTAAACAGCTCTCGCTCGGCAGTGCGACACTGACGCCGGCTTTTGACCCGGATGTGACGGAATACACGGCGACCACGACAAACGCTTCCAACAAGCTGACGGCAGTGCCGGACTACGAGGAAGCGGAGATCAAGGTGGAGCTGAACGATGTGGAAGTCACCGCCGGGAGTGATGGGAAATACGCGCTGACCTGGGGAACCGGGGACGACGTGGTGGAAATCACAGTGACCGCCGGCGGAGAGAGCGAAACAACCACAATCACCGTGAATCCGACGGATGATACCTGATAACCAGGGGCGGAGGCGATGACCTTCGCCCCCTTACTTTTGCGAGGTGAAGGAAATGGCAGTGGCAGTTGAAACACTGGCGGCGGTGAAGCTGGCGCTGGACGTGACCGTTAACGACTACGACAGCGAGATCAGCGACCTGATCGAAGCGGCTCTGCTGGACATGAAGAGCGTCGGAGTGGACACGGACACAATGAGCGGGGACAAGCTGGTGCTGCAGGCGGTGAAGACATACTGCCGGATGCACTTCCAGAGCCCCGCGGACTATGACCGGCTGGCGGCCAGCTATGACCAGCAGGTGACGCGGCTGATGCACGCGAGCGGATACACCGACTACGGCGAGGGGGCGGCAGACTGATGGTACGAGCGGATGTCTGTTACCTGATCGCGGAAGACCCGAAGGCCCACGGAATCTTTGATGATGCCACGGAGATCAGCCGGAAGGTGTACTGCACGGTGCGCTCCATCGGCCAGACGGAGACCTACGAGGCGAAGGCGGCCGGACTGAACCCGGAACTGAAGCTGATCCTGGCGCACGCGTTTGAGTACAAGAACGAGAAGCTGGTGGTGTTCCATGATGTACGCTGGCGGATCATCCGGACGTACATCAACGAGGCAGACGGTATCGAGCTGACGATCCAGCGGGAGACCGGCAACGCGGCGGGGGTGAGCTGATGGGCTATGAAGAACTGAAAGCGGACCTGCTCGCGTGCAGCGTGATTCCGCTGGCGGAGTACGAATGGGCCACCCGGCCGACCGGCAACCACGGTGTTTTCCAGCCGGACTTTGACGTCAGCAATGACGGCGGGGACGACTTCCACCAGGGACTGATCCGGGAAGGCAGCCTTGACGTGTACACGCAGGGACCGAAGCCGCAGATCTGGGCCGCGCTGGAAGCAATCCTGGACGAGCACTGCGAGGCCAGCTGGTACATGAACCTGGAAGAGATCGACCAGGTAACGAAACTGCTGCGGCGGGAGTACATCTTCCAGATTGTGGAGGGATGACCATGCCGGGAAGCATGAAAACCAGCGGCACGGAAGACCTGAGCCGCCAGCTGAGCCAACTGGGCGAAGAATGCGGACGAATCGCCGCGAGGGGCCTGTATGAGGGCGCCGCGGTGGTGGCGGACGCGTACAAGGCCGCAGTGAACCAGATCCAGACGGCACCGCGCCGGCACAAGGAAGGCGACACCCGTCTTCCGACACCGGAAGAGAAGGCCGCGCTGATGGGCGTGACGGGTATCGCGAGGTTCCGCGGAAGCGGCGGCGAGATCGACACCATCATCGGCGAGCCGGAAGGCTACGGCACGGTGAACGGGCGCCGGAAGGCACTGAAACTGCTGGCCCGGTCCATCAACAGCGGCACGAACTTTATGAGCCGGCAGCCGGTATTCCGGAAAGCCAGCAGCCAGTCCCGGGCGAAAGCCCAGCAGGCGATGGCGGCGGAGGTTGACCGGCTGATCAACGAGATTACCAAGTAACAAGGAGGACATAACCATGGCAACAGGAAACAGCAACGTTTTCGGAATGGGCTATCCTGTCGTTGCTCTGGTGGACACCTACACCGATGGCACGAGCATCACCTACGAGGACGGCTTTGTGCTGGGGACTGCGGTGGAGGCGGTGTACAACGCCGAATCCAGTATGCAGGAAGACTACGGTGATGACGAGGTCCAGGACATCGACAGCGGCACGAACGGCATCAGCGGCACGCTGGAGCTGAATATGATTTCCCTGGAGAACCTGGCGACCATCCTGGGCTGGGATTCCAGCGGAAGCAGCCCGACGGTCTACCATGTGACGGACGAGGCGAGCCCGTACGTCGGTTTCGGCTACTACAAGAAGGACGTCGCCAGCGGCGGCTATGTGGCGCGGTGGATCTACCGGGCCCAGTTCAGCCGGACCAGCGAGACCAACCGGACCAAGACCCAGAGCGTGGAATGGAACCACCCGACGCTGGACTGGCGGGGCACCATCGTGCACCTGAGCACACCGGCGGGCAAGGGCGTCTGGAACGACGAAGTGGCCTTTACCACCCGCGACGCGGCGAAAGCCTGGCTGAAAACCAAGGCCGGAATCACCTGATGAAGCACGGGAGGGGCGGAAACGCCTCTCCCTCTTCTTTGGGTTTTGGGAGCAGAAAGGGAGAAGAACATGGCAAACGAAAACAACGCGCCGGCGACCATTGACCTGAAGGAAAAGGCAATGGAAGCGGCCGAGAAAAAGGAAGCGGTCACGCCGGACCTGATCCGGAATGTGAGCGTGAATATCGGCGGGCGGGACATCCCGCTGCGGTACACGATGCGCGTCCAGCTGCAGATTGAGGAAGAGCTGGGCATGGACTTCAGCGAGATCAACGACAAACTGAAGGGAAAGAAAAACACCCGGATTGTGATCAGCCTGATCCGGCTGATGGGCAACGCCGGACTGAAGAACGCCGGGCAGGCCGCGGATCTGACGGACGACTGGCTGATCGATCACATCAAACCAGGATTTACCACCACCTACCGGATCGCGGCGATGGCGGCCGTGACGGCAGGCTGGTTTATGGAAAATGAGCAGGACAAGCCCGACGGAGAGAAGGACGACATCCTGGAAGAAATCAGAAAAAAAAACGGGAATACCGACTGAGCTACCGGAAGGTGGCCAGCTACGGCCTGATCGCGGGGCTGTCCTGGGTTGACATGCAGGACATGCTGCCCGGCGAGGTCGTGGACTGCTTCCTCTACCGGCGCGAATATGATGACGCACATTTCGGCGTCAGGAGGGAGTGACGGACTTTGGCGGACATCAGCACCAAAATGAGCGTCAGCGGGCTGAGCCAGTATAAGAGCGCAATGAGCCAGGCGGCGCAGAGCGTGAAGACGCTGGACGCGCAGCTGAAGCAGAACGAAGCCCAGTACAAGGCCAGCGGCGACCGGGAACAGTACATGGCCGACAAGGCCAAGCTGCTGGAAGACAAACTGAAAGCCCAGAAGACCGCGGCGAAGAGTGCCCAGGACGCCCTGAAGCAGATGAAAAGCCAGGGCGTGGACCCGATGAGCCAGGCATATCAGAAGATGCAGCAGCAGCTGGCCCAGGCGGAAACCGGCGTGCTGGAGACCAGCGCGGCGATCAACACTCTGGGACAGAGCGAGCAGGCAGCGGCGAAGAGCGCTGATCAGCTGACGGCGAGCGTGCAGGGTATCAGCAAGAAGATCAGCCTGGACCAGGTGATCAACGGGGTCAACAAGATCACGAGCGGGCTGGAAAACGCCGCGAAGAAAGCGGTGGAGCTGGGCAAGGCGTTCGCGGAACTGGTAATGGAGAGTGCGGAACGGGGCGACAATATCGCAACGATGGCATCCATCCTCCAGATGGACGTTGTGGATTACCAGAAATACTCCAAGGTGTTCGACACGCTGGCGGACATCACCGTGCAGGACTGGCGGAGGGCGCAGGACAAAGTACGGAAGGCAATGACCAGTCCGACAGAGGACCAGAACAATGTGCTCCGGATGCTTGGTATCAGCACGAGCACGCTGCAGGACACTGGGAACGGTGTTCTGGAACCGGTCAAAAAAGACGTCGAAGATGTTCTGTGGGCGGTTGGCGAGTCGCTTCGCCGCGATGTGAAGAGCGGGAAGCTATCACTGCTGGAAGCGGATGAAATGGCCAACGTGATCTTCGGAAAAAACTGGGCCAACCTGAACCCGCTGTTCGATCAGTTCACGCAAGAAACATTCAAGGCCGCAGTGGATTCAATGAATGCTGCGGATGAAGAAAGCATTAAAAACCTTGCAGCACTGAATGATGAAATTGCTTTGCTGAAGGGAGACTTTGACACACTCCAGGACCAGATCCTGGCGGGAATGGCTCCGGCACTGACAAAGGCAGCGGAGGCGATCGATAAGGTTCTTGGAAAGATAATGGCCTATCTGCAGACAGACCAGGGAAAAGAAATGCTGGACAAGCTCGGGGAGTCAGTAGCCGGGCTATTTGATGACCTGACAAAAATCAATCCGGATGAGGTTGTATCAAACTTTGTGACCGTTTTCGACCAGCTGACGAATGGGCTCGAGTTCCTGGCAAACAATTGGACAAAGATTGTAAACGGTATCAAGGAAATCGGAATTGCATTAGGACTGCTGAAGATCGGAGAAGGAGTCCTGGAAGGACTGCGGCTGATCAACGGATTCAAAAACCTGACCGGCGCAGGCGGAGGAGACCCGACACAGACGACAGGGACAAAAACAGGCGGCTTAAACTCCAAAATAATGAGTGGGATCGGCGCGATGGTTGTCGTTAACTGGGACCCATCAAGAGCCCGGGAAATTGAGAAGGAAACCGGGAGCAAAAGGGACGCTCTCGCCAAATACCTGGACGAACTCAACGGCAGCAACCTGTATGAGCTCCAGCAAGAATGGAACAACAACAAAACGAAGAACAGCGGAGGAAACTTCCTGCAGCAGGTTATGGATTCGCCGAAGAACCTTGCGAAGGTCATATGGGACGCGCTTACAAACAAAGGGACGGCCGGAGACTGGAGCAGCGCGGACGGGGATGACTGGTCCGTGAAGGTGAAACCGGAAGCAGAGGAAGGATCTGCGGAAGCCCTGGAAAAGCAGATCGGTGTGGTGACATTGCCGGCACGTCTGCAAATAATGGGTGGCGGAATCGGAATCGGCGGAGGCGGCTACAACCTCATGAACATGATGAAGGAATCGGTCGTTCCGCTGCGTGGATTTGCCAACGGCCTGCCGTTCGTCCCGTGGGACGGGTACATCGCGATGCTTCACCGCGGTGAGCGCGTACTGACGGCGAACCAGAACCGGAACTACACCTACAACAACCACAACTACTTCGGCAATGTAAACCTGAACAACGGGATGGAAGTGGACGCGCTGGCGGATTCCATCGCCAAGCAGACACGGAAGCAGAGCCGGGGATACGGCGATTAAGGGGGCGGAAAGATGCTTCACTATTTCATCTGGAACGGTACGGACAGCCGGACGAAGCACATCCGCGTCACCAACCGGGTGCCGATCGTCCGACCGGAGGAGCGGGTGGAACACATCACCATTCCGGGCCGGGCGGGTGAGCTGACGCAGCTGGAGGGCGAGCACATCTACAACAGCTACATCCAGACGGTGAGCCTGGAGGTGCTGGGTGCGGCATACGTGCCGGCGGCTGAAATCTGGCTGACGGGCGGCGGGGATGTGACCTTTGACACCCAGCCGGAGCTGAAGCAGAAGGCCCGGATCATCAACGCGGTGACCTTTGAAAAGATCAGCCGGAACCTGGACATCTGGAAAGCGGAGGTACAGTTCTACTGCGAACCGATGAAGAGCCTGCTGGACGAGGAAGACATCGAGGTAGCGGAGAGCGGGGAGACCCTGACGAACCCGGGCACGCTGCCGGCACTGCCGGAGATCCAGATTGAGGGAAGCGGAGCAGTGTCCGTCAGCATCAACGGCGTGACGCTGATCATCCCGGACCTGACAAGCGGATGGACGGCGGACTGCGCCAACAAATGGATATGCCAGAACGGCGTGCCGCAGTTCGGCGCGTGGCAGGGGGAATTCCCGGAGATCCCGGTGGGCGAAAGCACACTGCTGTACACCGGGGACGTGACGGCAATCACCATCACACCGCACTGGCGGTGGCTGTAAGGAAGTGAGAACATGATCCAGCTTTACCCGAAAGGGCAGGCAACGTTCAACATCAACGGCATCGACCTGCATCCGGCGGAGGCGGAGGTCACCTGGCAGGACGCAGGCCGGTATGATTTCAACATGTCGATCCCGAAGGAAGCGTGCGAGGGGATCACGTTCGACTACGGGCAGATCCTGAAGGTGACGGTGCCGACGGAGCGCGTCGGGGCGATCAGCCTGGGCACGGTAAGCTACTACGAGACAAACCAGGAAACCCCGCTGTACAGCCAGATCCCGAAGAGCGTTGCCGTAAGCTATAACAACTGGCAGGCGCTGCGGAGCTACATGGCCGGGGACAAGGTGACCTATGACAAGAAGAACTGGCGGTGTGTGACCGGACACGGCGGCCTGAGCGTACCACCGCCGAACGACGGACTATGGACGCAGATCGCCGGGAGCCGGATGGACGGCGGGAAGATCATCACAACACTGCCGGCCGGGACTTCCGTCATGAAGGTGCGGGACTTTAACGCGACCTACATGGAAGCCGCCACGCTGACGGGACTCCAGGGCTATATCAAGACGGCGGACGCAGACGCGACAGGAGAGAGCGAAAGCCGGACCGTTCCGGCGTTCACGATCACGGAGCAGCTGTTCACCATCAACACCATCGACAAGGAAACGAACGCCCACATGATCCGCATCGAAGCGGAGCATATCAGCTACCAGCTGGGGCGGACGATCCTGGACGAGTGCAACGTGGTGGGCGTGAATCCGGCAACCGCGCTGCGGTTTATCGCGGGCGCAATGCAGGAGGAATACGCCGGCGGGCTTTACACGAACATCACGGAAGGCGAGATCGAGGCGGACTGGAGCTGGAAGAACGCACAGAGCGCGATCCTTGACCCGCAGAGCGGGCTGTTGCAGTTTGTGGCAGGCCGGGCGATCCGCGACAACCTGGACGTGTACATTATCCCGAATGTGGAAGGCGATCCGACCTATGAAGTCCGCTACGGCGTGAACATGAAGAGCGTCAAGTGGACCGGGGACGCGGCCGGGATTGTGACGCGGATCTATCCGATCGCCCAGCGGGAGGACGGAACGCGGTTCACGCTGCCGGAAAAGTACATTGACAGTGTGCTTCCGGCGCCGTACATCCGGCCGGAAGTGCTGGACACAAAACTGAAGATCGGCCAGAAGGTGACCAACAGCGACGGCACCGAGGTTGAGCTGACGGAAGACGAAGTGCTCGCCCGGATGCGGGACGCCGCGCAGAACCGATTCAGCGTGGACAAATGCGACCAGGCGGAGGTCACCCTGGAGCTGGACTGGATGCACATGCCGGACACGGAAGAATACCGGCAGTACATCACCCTTCAGAACGCCGCGCCGGCGGAATGGGTACGGGTGACCGGCGGGCCGATGGGAATCGAAACCGTGATCCAGATGACCGGGTACGCATGGGACCCGATCCTGGAGCGGTATAAGAAGACCACCTTCGGCGACAAGAAGCAGAAGGCGACCATCAGCGGGTTCAACATCAAGACCGGCGCGGTTTCCGGCAGGGCGCTGGCGGCTGGCGCCGTCGGCAGCGAGAACATCCAGGCCGGATCGATCACCGCCCGGGAGATTGAAGCCGGGAGCATCACCGCGGAGCAGATCGCCAGCAAGATCATCACGGCGGAACTGATCCAGTCGGAGGCAATCACTGCGGACGAGATCGCGGCGCAGGCGATCACCACCGAAAAGCTCCGGGCCGGGGCGGTGACGGCGGACAAGATCGGGGCGCACGAGATTACCACCGAGAAGCTGGCAGCGGGCGCCGTAACGGCGGCGACCATCGCGGCATACGCTATCACCAGTGAAAAGATCGAGGCGGGCGCCATTGACGCGGGAAAGATCGCGGCAGGCGCTATCGACGCGAGCAAGATCAGCGCAACCTTCTTCGAGGCCAGCAACGTGCGGGCCGGGGTTGCCACAATCGCCAGCGCGGAGATCGAGAGCGCGGACATCGACTACGCCCAGATCAAGGACCTTCACGCCGGAAGCGCCTATTTAGACCAGGCAATCTTCCAGGAAGCGATCGGCGGGAAACTGTACGTTCCGCGGCTGGCGGTCGGATATGCCCAGATGATCGGGGCGACCATCGGGGACCTGGTGATCCAGGCCAGCAACGGGAACTACTACGGCATTGACGTGGACATGAACGGCAATGTAACCGCCACGCAGCGCACGGTGACGGCAGGCGAAATCGCGGCCGGGCACACTACGGACGGACGCACGCTGGTACTGGGCACGGACATCCTGGCCACGGACCTGAACACGCAGAACATCTACGCAAGCCACGCCCTGATGAATGAGATCACGGCGGCGATCATCAACGTAGACCAGCTGTGGGCGCGGGAAGCGTTCGTGAACAAGCTGATGGTTCAGGACCTGAGCAGCAACACGTACATTCAGGCGACCATCGGCGACTGGGACCAGGGGAGCACGATCACCCAGGAGATTGACAGCATCCGGACCAGAATCACAGAACTGGGATACGGAACAGTCTACTTCCAGGCGGACGAACCGAGCCACGCAGAGCTGATCCCCGGAGACATCTGGATTCAGAGTACACCGGGCAGCAGCTGGAACGCCGTGATGAGCGACTACTCGACCTGGCATACCATCAAGGACACGGTGGTCACCTGGCAGACGGTGGCCGGCATCCCGAAGATGTACACCTGGGACGGGCGGCACTGGCAGGAGATGTACGACGCGCTTCTTCCGACAACGCTGCAGACGGAGATCGAGCAGCTGAGCACGGCGATCAATCTCCGGGCCACGAAGGAAGAGGTCAACATCCTGACCGGAGAAGTGACCGAATTCCGGGCGGAACTGAGCATCCAGGCGGAGGAAATCCAGAGCGCGGTGAGCGCCGTCAACCTGAAGGCCGCCAGCTACGTCATGCCGGTGGACCCGCGGAGCGCGTACATCGTTTCACCGGGCGACATCTGGATCAGGACGGACGACACGGAAACATGGACCAGCGTCAGCGAGAAGAACGCGACATGGACCGAAGTAAAAACCAAGTATGACGCGTGGATGCGCCTGATCGGTTCCGTCACCTATGTATGGGACGGCGAGAAATGGGTAGAGACCAGCGACCGGGCCACGGAGATCCACCAGCGGACGCTGATTGACCAGACGATCAACCAGGTGAGCATCCTGGCGGAGGCTTCGGCGGAGCTCGGCGGCGAGATCATCCAGACGCGGGCCGAACTGCAGGTGACAAATTCCGCCATCCTGGCGGAGGTCGAACGGGCCACGACCGCGGAAGGCGGGAAGATCTCCAAGACATCCAGCTATCAGACGGCGGACGATATCGTCACCGCCGCCGAAACCTATGTGCAGGGCATCCTGCAGAGCAAGTCCCAGATCGAGCAGACGGCGACCGGCATCACGGCGTACGTTGAGGAATACACCGGGGATAACTTCTACTCCATCAAGAGTGGGATCGCCATCAAGGCGGCCGGGATTGAGATCAGCGGAGCAAAGTATATCAAGATCAAGAGCGGCGGCCAGTTCCTGGTGGACAGCGGAAACTTCTCCATTGACACGAGCGGGAACGTGAGCATCACCGGCACCATCAACGCGGCAGCGGGGAGCGTGATCGGCGGGTGGACGCTGGGGAGCAGCGACCTGCACGCGGGGACCGGAAGCAACTATGTGGCACTGAGCGCGAGCGGAACATACGCCATGTGGGCGGGCGCCACGAACGCGGACAACGCGCCGTTCCGGGTAAAACGTACAGGAGAAGTTACGCTCACCAAGCTGAAATACCTGAACGCAAACGGCACGGAAACGGACTTCAACCCACGGACGGGGCTATGGAAACTTGACTACCACACGGTGAGGTCACATACAGACACATCGATAACCCTCTCAAACGGTGACGTTATAAATTTTATTAAAGCCTCCTCCCTCGGCGTAGGGAGCGGGGCTGGAAGGGTATTCGTTCTCAACGCCGGATCTGAAGTGTCCGGCACATCCAGGGCTGTGGTGGTCGGCATCGATACCGAGGTGGACAAGACATACTCCGGCGGGTATACACGGTTCAACGCGAAGGCATTCTTCAGCGCCGTCGGCGGGGCGACCATCGTCAGCAGCGCGTGCCTGATCGAGGACAAGGCCGGAAGCGGGCTTGCCTATGATGCAGGATATACCGATGGATGGGGGGCGGCAGTTGGCAAGGTCGGATCGTTCAGCGTGACGGCCGGGTCCGGTGTGGTTTCCATCGACGTTCCGTCATCCACGGTGGGATCTAAGACAACGAAGAGCGGAACGATCACGCTGGAACAGACCGGATGGTCGAACGGCAGCAAGAACGTCACCGCGAAATTCGCAGGATCTGAAGCGCGGACGACCACCGTGAGCGTAGGTGACGCCAGCGGATGGTCCGCAACGTATGTACAGAACGGGCAGATGAGCGTTTCCTGCTTTGTTGCCGGGAAAGCGTTCTCATCCAGCGCAATTACCGACCCGGGGTACTCATACGGGAAGGCGGACGGGTATTCCGAGTATTACAACAGCGAATTCTGGGAACCCGCAACAGCACAGAACAACTGGACGATCAAGATCCCGAACGCCACGAACACGGCGGCCGTGGAGTGGGAAAACTCCGGCGTATCGGATGCATATGACGCGGGCGCCCAGGCCGGATACAGCGGCGGGTATGACGCCGGATACAACAAGGCAATCGCGGACGCAGGCGCACCGGGCGGTGGTGTGGTCTACTCCGGAGGGACTTACTACCAGAACCTTTACGTCATTGGCCAGTCCGGACCTGAACTCGTTGGAGCCGGTGTGGTTGCACCGGATATTCACATTTTGACACCGAGATAAGGAGGAAGCACGGAATGAAATCTACCAACCAGAAGGCATCCCAGGCATACGGAATTCTGATCGGCATGGGGCGGAAACAGATCCCGACGCCGGTGGCGTACAAACTGTACAAACTGCGGCAGAAGCTGAAGGGCGTGATGGAATTCATCACGGAGCAGGAACAGAACCTGGCGGAGGAACACGGGGTGGTCATCGGAAACGATGGCCGCTTCGTTTTTCCGGAAGATCAGGCGGTGAAGGAAAAGTTCACGGCCGCCCACACGGAGCTGCTGGACGCGGAATGCGACATTGAGGGCGAAGAGACCGTGATCCGGCTGGCGGACCTGCCGGACAAGATGGAGATCAGCATGAACGAGATCGAGGCCCTGGACGGCCTCGTCCGGTTTGAGTGAGGAGGAATGAAACATGGCAACGAGCAAAACACTGCAGCCGACAAACGTGACCATTCAGATCCCGGCGATGACGGACCAGCCGGACGCCTCCGTCTTCAGCAACTGCATCGACAAGGAAGCGGACGCCATCAATGAATTAAACAGCCAATTAGGGCAAGTAAAAATGCAAGCCTCATACGGAACCGCTTCAACCGGGTCTGTTACTCTCCCCGTACCCCTTGCCGGGAGGTACTGTATCCTGTTTTTCGCCGCAAACATGGTCGGAATTGTCAAGTATGACCAATCGCAAACCATGTATATTATGGGCGATGTGCCAACCGGTTGGACGATTACGGACAACAAGGATAATGATCGTACAATGACCATTACCCGGTCAAATGGTAGTAATTTTTCATGGGGATTGATTTCAATGGTCGGCTAATTCGTTAAAGATTCAGATAGGAAGGTGAAAAAATGATCACGTGGTGGGTTGGTTTGATTATGCTGATTGCCGGCGCGGTGATCGGCTTTTTCCTTTTCGCACTGATCTGTGCCAACGGAAGGAGTGATCCGAGATGATCAAAGCATCAGATCTGATCGCGAAATTCCAGCACGCGCTTGACAATGACTGGGGGTATATCTGGGGAAAAAGCGGCCAGGTGTGGACGCAGAAGGACCAGAACGCCGCCAGCCGGGAAATGACGGTGAAGTACGGAGCAAAATGGATCGGTCACGTTGTGGCCGACTGCTCCGGGCTTTTCCGGTGGGCCTATAAGCAGCTGGGGAGCGACATCGCGCACGGGAGCAACCTGATCTATGACGGCCACTGCAAGGCGAAGGGACGGCTCTCCGGCGGGCGGAGGACGGACGGCCAGGAACTGCTGCCGGGTACAGCGGTATTTACCGGAACGGACGGCGATCACGGGCACATCGGGCTGTATATCGGCGGGGGTGAAGTGATCGAGGCCGCTGGTACGCAGCAGGGCGTGATCAAGAGCAAGGTGACCGCCAGCAAGTGGACCTACTGGG
>JAEIGA010010275.1_pt1 | contig 14185 bp, 13 predicted proteins | sample 9270691 | NCBI WGS metagenome assembly JAEIGA01 (sample SAMN17057246, study PRJNA624740) | gut metagenome | biome: biome; isolation source: fecal sample | host: Bos grunniens | place: China: Xizang | collected 2019 | reverse complement strand
GGATTGTGTACGATCTCGGTTGTACCTACGATGCCGTACTGGGTCAAATCTAATTGTTTCATTGTTTAATTAAAAAGGTTATTTTGTTGTTTTTTATTTTATCTTTCCTATAGCGAAGTATCCTATCGCCTATAGTCTGTAGGGCGTTCTATGGCTATATAGTAGTGTCCTATAAAAAATGCCCTACTTTTTCGGGTACAAAATTACTATTATTTTTTGAAATAGCAAAATTTTTATCAAAAATACGGCGATTTTGTATAGTTGATTTTGCAAAATAGCGAAAAGTATGCTATAAAACATATTTTTTCGTCAAAATATTTGGTTGGTATGAAAAAAAGCAGTACCTTTGCACCGTGTTTTTCATGGTATTAGATTTAAGGTTAAGTAAAGATTGGGTTGTCGGGATGACAATCCTTCTTTTTTTATATAATTCCCGTCTCTAAACACTAAACTCTAAACATTATACACTTTAAAAAAAGCGTATCTGCAAATTTTTCTATATTTTGAGGCTTTCATACCATCGAAGCTGCACTGAAAAAATGTAGCCTACGCCAATAAAAACCAGTTTTTCTTGTTCATATACATTTTTTTTTGTACCTTTGCGGGCAGAATGGAATATCGTTACGATAAACAAGATTTACAACAAGCTTTGAAAGTGTTGCGTGAGGGTGGAGTAATTCTCTATCCTACGGATACTGTGTGGGGAATAGGTTGCGATGCTACGAATGCTGAAGCCGTATCGCGCGTGTATGCTATTAAAAAGCGCGTGGATAGCAAAGCGATGTTGGTGTTGCTAGATGGCGCAGGGAAGTTGCAAGGGTATATGGAAAAAGTACCTGAAACGGCATGGATGTTGCTTGAAGCGACAAGGCAACAAGGCGAAGAGGCGAAAAAACCTCTAACGATTATTTATCCCAAGGCAAAGAATCTGGCAGTGAACTTGTTGGCTGAGGATGGTAGCGTGGGAATACGAATCACAGAGGAATTGTTTTCCAAAGCTTTGTGTGAGCAGTTGCGACGTCCGATTGTATCCACTTCGGCGAACTTTAGCGGGGAACCTGCAGCGAAAATCTATAGCGAGATCAATCCTGAGTTGTTAGAAGCCGTAGATTATGTGTGCTCGTATCGTCGTCAGGATAATACTATATGTAAGCCTTCATCTATTATCAAGATTGATGAAAAGGAGCGAATAATGATTATCAGAGAATAAGATGCAGATACTATCTAAATACCGCAAGCAACAATTGATTTATATTTTGGTGGATCTTCTATCCTCGCTTTTGGTGTGGTTGGCGTTTTTAGGGTTTCGCTGGCTGGTGTATGAAGGGAAGGTGTTGAGCGTGGATACACTATTGATACCAATGTTTGACTTTTATCGTCCGTTGGTGTTATACCCACTAGGGTGTTTTGTGGTGTATTATCTATCAGGTTACTATATACGTCCTTTGCGCAAGGATTACGCTAAAGAGTTTCGTGTGACCTTGTGTTCTGCGGTGCTAATAGCATTGGGAGCGTTTTTTGTGATTATTATTGACGATCCTGTTAATAGCTATCATCGTTATATGACATCTATGATGGTACTGATGGTGTTGCAGTTTGTGTTCAGCTATTTGTCGCGTTTGCTGGTGACAATACTATCACGAAGACGTGAGGTTCGTTCGCCAAAGAGCTATACAATCAGTAATCTCAAGCAAATGGGTGAGTTTATACAAAGCGAAAACCGTACTATCTACGAGGAGGTTATCATCGATTTACCTCGTTCAGCTTCGGAGAAAGATATTTATACGATAATCAATAATCTTTACCCTTGTGGTGTGGAGATTGCTGTTAAGCCACGATTATACGATATATTGACAGGCGCAGCGAGTATCAAGAGTGTGGAGGATATGCCATTGGTGCGTATTACAGAGCACAAGATGAGCGATTCACAGTTATGCATAAAGCGCGCGTTTGATGTGGTGGTGTCATTGGCATCGATGTTGCTGCTATCGCCAGTATATATACTCTTATATATCCTTGTGTGGAGTACATCGAAAGGACCTGCGATATATAAGCAGGAGCGCATAGGTTTGTATGGCATACCTTTTCAGATTTTGAAGTTCCGCACGATGCGTACTGATGCAGAGCAAGATACGCCTATGCTAAGCGCAGATCACGATTCACGAGTGACAATTATAGGCGCTTTCTTGCGCAGATATCGTTTGGATGAGTTGCCACAGATGTGGAATGTATTAAAAGGAGATATGTCGATTGTAGGACCGCGTCCAGAACGTAGGTACTTTATTGAAAAAATTGAGCAGCAGGCGCCATACTACTGCCTGTTATACAAGATTCGACCCGGATTGACTAGTTGGGGACCTATAAAAGTAGGTTATACGGATACAATAGAGAAAATGGTTCGCCGACTGAATTATGATATTGTATATGTGGAAAATATGTCGCTACAACTTGATTTGAAGATCTTGTTACACACAATTAGTGTGATTCTTGACGGAAAAGGCAAGTGAGTATAGTGTTTAGAGTCTAGGTATATGAATTATGATGAAGCAATAAAGCGGATAGAACAGATTGTTAGCGAATTGGATCAATCTGAAGCCTTGAGTATGGAAATGTATCAAGCAAAGGCGAAAGAGGCAAAAGAGTTACTGATTTTCTGCCAAAAGCAATTGACTGATTGGGAGGAGAAGATGGAGAGCATTGTTACTCTAGAAGAGTAGCAATGTTTAGAGAACGGCGCAATGCGCCTACTATTTAGCGGCAGGGCTATTCCTCGGAGAAGTGCACGAGGACGTGACGATATGAATTGAATATCTTGGATTTGGAAACAAAGCCAAGGTATTTTTTTTGCTCATCTACTACGGGCAAATTCCATGCACCGGTATCCTCAAAAACCTCCATCACTTTGCCCATAGACATGGTATTAGTAATGATTGCCTGTGGAGAGTTCATGAGCTGCTTAACGGTAAAACGGTTGTATAAGCGAGGTTGGAACATGATGTTGCGTACCTCATCTAGCAACAAAATACCTAGTAGTTTGCCTTCGATATCTACAACAGGGAAGATATTGCGTCGGCTCTGTGCAATGACTTTGACTAATTCGCCCAACGTCATATCTGGATTCAGGGTCATAAGATCGGTTTCGAGTACATTGTCCATCTTTAACAAAGTGAGCACGGAACGATCTTTATTGTGGGTAAGGAGTTCGCCTTTTTGTGCTAAACGCATCGCGTAGAGGCTATGAGGCTCAAAAATTTTGATAGTCAAGAATGATACAACAGCTACAGCCATTAATGGCATAAAAAGGTGATAACCGCCCGTGAGTTCGGCAATGAGAAAGATGCCAGTCAGTGGTGCGTGCATGACGCCAGCCATAAGTCCAGACATACCTGCTAATGCAAAATTAGCTTCAGGGACGCCTAAACCAATTATATTCATCAGTCGTGCGCATACAAAACCTATGATAGCGCCCATAAAGAGTGAAGGTGCGAAGATACCACCTACACCGCCACCGCCGTTGGTGGCTACCGATGCAAAAATCTTGAAAAGTAGAATCGCTACAAAATATCCCACTAATACCCAACTGCTTGTACCGAGTGCTTCAAAAGGGCTATCTGCTATGGCTGATACGGAGTCACCATTAATGAGCTGCTTGATGACATCATAACCTTCGCCATACAGAGGTGGGAATAGGAAAAGAAGAATACCCAATGTGACACCACCCACCAGAAATTTAGCCCATGTATTCTGTACGTGGCGTTTAAAGAGCTGTTCCAAGCCGTTCATGCCACGTGTGAAATAGAGTGATACAAGTCCGCAAGCAATGCCTAAAACAATATACCATGGTAGGCGCTCTACGAAGAAAGGTTCGTTATTGGTGAGCGGGAACATGGCTTCTTGTCCATTGACCATGAATGAGATGGCGGTAGCTGTCACAGAAGATATGAGCAGTGGAGCCATACGTGTCATGGTGAGGTCCATCATGAGTACTTCAAGGGTAAAAACCAAACCAGCGATAGGTGCCTGGAAGATTCCTCCGACCGCTCCAGCTGCACCGCAACCGATCATGAGCATCATGGTCTTTTGGTCGAGACGAAAGAGTTTAGCCAGATTGCTACCTATGGCTGCGCCCGTCATCACGATTGGCGCCTCGGCTCCTACCGAACCACCAAAGCCAATGGTGATAGCCGAACCCACAACCGAAGTCCAAGTGTTGTGTAATTTGATAATGGACTTGCGCTGTGAGATGGCATAAAGAATCTTGGTGATACCATGTGAGATATCGTCTTTGACTACATACTTTACGAATAGGCCTGCCAGCGTGATACCTATCATAGGTGTGATAAGGTACCACCAGTGGTGCTGCTCTATGAGGTGGTGTTCTACTATGTGTTGAATACTATGAATCAATAGTTTGAGCAACTGCGCAGCACATGAAGCTAACGCACCCACAAAGAAACTCAGGATAAGCACCAGATTCTTCTGTGGGATATGCTGCTCACGCCACGCAATAAATCGGTCGTATGTATTCTTGCCTCTAAACACTCAACACTCAACTATTCATCCATCGTATCCCAACCAATCCCGCGGTATTTATCAAGATCCCACTCTTCTTCCACCTCGTTGAGGTAGATAGTATGTGGTTCATCATCATCTTCTTCTGGCTCTTCTTCTCGCTCAATAACCTTGACTTCGATAGGAGCATGAGAAATCTCAATGACTTGATTCTGCTCCTTATTGAGCTCTTCCCATAGCATGTCCTTGAGTTCGGTGAGTCCTGTTCCGCTGGCAGATGAAAAACAGATAACTGATATTCCCAATTCTTTGGATAGTTCTTGGGTCAGTTTATCCAGGTCTATCTCAGGATCTGCGATATCGCACTTGGAGATGGCTAAGATACGTGCTTTGGTGAGCAATTGTGGGTTATATTTTTCCAATTCGGATAGCAGAATCTCGTATTCAGCTTTGATATCCTCTGTGATGACTGGTACCATGAAGAGCAATACGGCATTGCGCTCAATGTGGCGCAAGAAACGTAGTCCGAGTCCGCGTCCTTCAGCTGCACCCTCAATAATTCCTGGTATGTCTGCCATACAGAACGATTGATTGTCACGGTATGATACAATACCCAATTGTGGTGTGAGTGTAGTAAACGGATAGTCTGCAATCTCTGGTTTTGCGGCGCTGACAACGGAGAGTAGGGTGGACTTTCCTGCATTAGGGAATCCTACTAATCCTACGTCTGCTAGCACTTTAAGCTGGAGAATCACGTTGGCTTCCATGCATGGTTCACCTGGTTGTGCGTAGCGAGGAGCTTGGTTGGTAGCTGTACGGAAATGCCAGTTGCCGAGTCCGCCCTTGCCACCGCGGAAAAGGATGATTTCCTCTTGGTGCTCCTTGATTTCACACATCCATTCGCCAGTGTCGCCATTGTAAACTACAGTACCACAAGGCACTTCTATAACCTTGTCTTCACCGTCTTTGCCAAACGAACGCGAAGGACCACCCTTGCCACCATCGGTAGCAAAGATGTGCTTTTGGTACTTGAGGTGGAGCAAGGTCCAAAGGTTGCGATTACCGCGAAGGATGATATGTCCTCCTCGTCCACCATCACCGCCATCAGGTCCACCTTTAGGTACGTATTTAGCGCGGTGGAAGTGCATACTACCAGGACCGCCCTTACCTGAACGGCAGTAGATTTTTACATAATCAATAAACGAGGATGAAGCCATGTCTTTTCTAGTCTAAAGTTGAAAATCTAAAGTTGAATGCCAAAGGTCAATAATTATTTCTGAGTCAACTTCAGAATATTGTCAATTTGGCAGAAGGTATCCTCCATTGAGTTGTTTCCATTGATAGCAAAGTAGTTATGACGACGGAGGTAGTATGTGCAAACTGGTTTTGTCTCAGCTTGATATACTTGCAAGCGTTTTTTGATGGTCTCGTAGTTGTCATCAGCGCGACCGCTAGTTTTGCCACGATTGAGCAGACGCTTAATTACTTCGTCTTCTTCTACGAATAGATCAAGAAGTACTGCTTTCATTTGGCGACGCTCAAGCAAGAGTTCAAGAGCTTCAGCTTGTGCTACTGTGCGTGGGAAACCGTCGAAGATTACGCCTTTGCAATCCTCTGGCAGATTGTCTAGATAACGAGCAATAAGGTGAATCATCTTGTGGTCTGGAACGAGGTTACCACCAGCGATAAGTTCGCCAATTTCTTTACCGAGTTCGCTACCTGATTTGATTTCAGCACGGAGTGCATCTCCTGTAGATAGATGCTGCAAGCCATATTTTTCTACGATTAAGTCCGATTGTGTGCCTTTTCCACTACCTGGGGCACCACAGAGTATAATGTTTAGCATGTTTATATAAAATTAAATATTAACAGTTGAATAGTGTTGGTCTGAAGTTGGACACAAAACGAGTTGCTCGCTATGAGCAACTCGTAGGTATCTGCAAAGTTGAATTAGAGAGCCAAACCTTTACCAGCTTTGAATTTAGCTACTTTCTTGGCAGCAATCTCAATCTTCTCACCAGTAGCAGGGTTAACACCTTGGCGAGCAGCTTTCTCTACTACAGAGAAAGTACCAAAACCTACCAATTGTACGCTCTCACCTTTTTGAAGAGCTTCAGAAATAGCTTTTACGATTGCATCAAGTGCGCCTTGTGCTTGTACTTTTGTCAAACCTGCCTCAGCTGCAATAGCAGCTACCAAATCTGCTTTATTCATACGAAATAAGATTAAATAATTAAACATTAAGTACCTTACATTGGGAAAACCAACGAATTGCATGCAAAGTTACAATATTTTTCTTATACTACAAATATTTTATCTGAAAAAATGTCATTTTTCTGCCAAAAAGTGTTTTTTTTCTTTGAATAGCATGGTTTTTGTTGAGTGAATCATAGTTTTTTATTACTTTTGCAGAAATAAATGATATAGATAAAAAGAGATGTTTAGAAATTTACCTACGGTTACGAAAAATTTATTGCTCATCAATTTGATGTGCTATTTAGCAGATTTGGTCTTTCAGCGTTATGGCATTAGTTTTAGCCAAATTTTTGGTTTGCACTATCTGACAGCATCGGATTTTCATTTTTGGCAGCCATTGACTTATATGTTTATGCATGCCAATTTCTCGCACATATTCTTTAATATGTTTGCTGTATTGATGTTTGCTCCTGCCTTGGAGGAACGTTGGGGTAGTCAACGATTTTTGATTTATTATTTGATCACGGGTCTTGGTGCTGCGGTAGTACAAGAAGCTGTGTGGGCAATGCAATTGCAGCCTATATTGAATAGTGCGGATCCTATAATGGCTGCCAAATTGGCAAATCGTGTTGTCACTATAGGTGCTAGTGGTGCCGTGTTTGGTATCTTGCTAGCGTTTGGTTGGCTATTTCCCGATGTGCGGATGTTTATTATGTTTATCCCTATACCGATACGTGCACGTACACTAGTAATTATCTATGCTTTAATCGAATTGTTTAGTGGTGTTGCACCCACTGCGGGCGACAATGTCGCGCATTTTGCCCACTTGGGAGGCATGATTTTTGGTTGGCTATTGATTTTATGGTGGCGTTATCGTGGCTATGATGGTTTTGATTCTACCCCATGGACTGATGGCAGACTCTGGCAGTGGATAAAAGAAAAGTGGGCACGCCTATTTCCAAAGCGTCACCCACGTATCAAGCGTGATAAAGACAACGATTATCGTGATTATCACTATCACGGTTCGATCTAATTACGTCGCACAAATTTACACCACGCTTTACCATCCAATGGTAGCGCAGACTGGGAAGTGGTCGGAGTATTCTACTCTGTCCACTTCGCATTTTATAGGGCTAAGCTTGCGCGAACAAAGTATGTAGTCAATGCGAATACCTAGCGGACCATTTTTGTAGGTGCTACCCAACTGACCAAAACTACCCTTTAGGAAACAATCGCGCATACCAAAACGTATTTTCCAATATACATATGATAATGGAATCGAATTGAAGTCTCCAACTGTGATTACGGGGTAGGGTGATTCATTGATAGCATTTTTTACGGCTTTAGCTTGTTCCTGACGAAGTTGACTGGCTGTTTGTAGTTTGTGGTTGAGCGAACTATTTTTGAACTTTTCAACAGTTAGTGTATCCAATATTAAATCATGTTTCATTATCTTGAAACTCTCCAAATGATTAACAATCAATCTAATTGTGTCGTGGTTCACTACCACATCACATCGGCTGCTGATATTTTGTTTTGACTCGTATGGAATGGTCTTTTTATGGATTAACGGGTAGCGTGAAAACACTACATTGCCAAATTGTCGAATGCTATTATATACCTTAAAATCGTAGTAGGTATAAGGGTAATCTTTCATTGCATTGCGTAGTTCTGGTAAGGTGATGCGTTGTGCATTTTTATATACTTTCACCTCTTGTAGACATACGATATCTGCATCCTGCTCGTTGATGTAGGATAGCATGCGTTGTGCTTGCTGCTTATCGCCCATGCATAGCGCCTGTGTGTTATATGTCAGCACTTTTAGGGTGTGCGAGAACTCAGTTGTCGGTTTTTTCCACTGATGTGAAACGACCGACATCACCACCCATAGAATAGTGAGTAATAGTATCAGTTTGCAAGTTCGCCTAATCCACTTCATCTTATTTGGGTTCTAAGGTCACAATAGGCACCAGCATTTCCTCCATGGTGATTCCGCCGTGCTGGAAGGTGTTGCGATAGAACTGTGCGTAGTGGTTAAAGTTATTTGGATAGGCAAAAAAGTCTTCGCCTGTGCAGAATACGTAGCTACTGCTCACGTTGGGGCTGGGTAATCCCACTTGCTTGGGACGGGTGATCTCAAAACAATTTTTTGCGCTGCAATTTAGTGCTTTGCCCACTTTATAGCGTAGGTTGGTGTTGGTGTTTTTGTCGCCTATGATTTGCACAGCATTGCTTACACGAGTAGTACCATGATCGGTAGTTAGCACCACTTTGTATCCCAGCGATGCTATGCGGCGAAACATCTCTGCGGTGGGTGAGTGGCGTAGCCAACTCAATGTTAGACTGCGATAAGCTGCTTCGTCGTTGGCCAACTCGCGCATCATCTTACTTTCAGTACGTGAGTGCGATAGCATGTCGATAAAGTTGAGCACCACGATATTGAGTGGCGTCTTTAGTCCTTTGAATTGCTTGGTGATCTTCTCGCAGAAATCGCTCTCATTCACCTTGAAATAGGAGTAATCGTAGCGTTTTCGGAAACGGTCTAGTTGTGTTTGAATCAGATCTTTCTCGTTGTTGTTCTTGCTTTCCTCCTCATCTTCATCTATCCATAGATTGGGGTACATCTCTTGTATTTGCAGCGGACTTAGACCAGAGAAGATAGCATTGCGAGCATATTGTGTAGCGGTGGGTAGGATAGATGTGTACATCTGTTCCTCTTTCACATTAAACCATTCAGATAGAAGTGGTTGGATCGTCTTCCATTGGTCGTATCGGAAGTTGTCAATGACTACAAAGAATACCTTTTCGCCTTCGTCCACCATTGGGAAGACATACTTCTTCATCACGTCTTGCGACATGGTAGGGCGTTTTTCGCCTGCAGCCCACCAGTTCTCATAGTTTTTGGCTATAAACTTGGCGAAAGTCTTATTGGCTTGTTCGCGTTGCATGCGTAGCATCTCATGCATGGCAGAGTCCACTTCTTCGAGTTCCAACTCCCATCTTGTTAGTGTACGCTCAATAGCCATCCATTCTTCGATGGTGTTGGCAGTATCAATCATATAGGTGATGTCGGAAAACTCTTGGCGATAGGTAGTATTGGTATGTTCCTCTACAATCTCTCGTTGGTGAATATGCTTCTTTAGACAGAGTAGTATCTGACTAGGGTTTACAGGTTTGATAAGATAGTCGGCTATCTTTTGTCCGATAGCCTGCTCCATAATATGTTCCTCCTCCGACTTGGTGATCATCACCACAGGCAGGGTAGGGCATAGCATTTTAATCTCTTGTAGTGCTTCCAAACCGGATAGACCGGGCATGTTTTCGTCTAGAAAGACGATATCGAATTGTTGTTCTTGACAAGCATCAATAGCATCTTGTCCGTTGTTGACTGGGGTTACTTCGTACCCCTTTTCTTGTAGGTAGATGATATAGGGCTTCAGCAGATGAATCTCATCGTCCGCCCAAAGTATTCGGTTCATAGTTTCTCCATTTATTGATTAGGTTTAACATGTCTTCTTGCCAATCGCTGTCGAAATGCATCATTTCGCCCGTGCGTGGATGTTTGAATCCTAGTGTCTTAGCATGCAGTACTTGTCGCGGACATAGGGTAAAGCAGTTTTGGATGTATTGTCTGTATTTTTGTGTTCGTAGTCCTTTCAGCACCTCCATACCACCGTATTTCTCATCGGCAAAGAGTGGGTGACCGATGGATTTCATATGCACGCGTATCTGATGTGTGCGTCCTGTTTCCAATCGGCATTCCACCAGTGTCACGTATGGATAACGCTCTAGTACGCGCCAATGGGTAATAGCCTCTTTAGCGTTGGGATTTTCCTCTAAATCCCATATCCTATAAATAGTACGGTCACGCGTGTCGCGCGCGAGGGCACCCTCTACTGTGCCAGAGTCTTCGGTAAAAGTGCCCCATACAAGTGCGTTGTAGGTACGCTCGGTTGTGTGGTCAAAAAATTGTTTACCTAGGTTGGTCTTGGCTTCTGGGGTCTTGGCTATAAGCAATAGTCCGCTGGTATCCTTATCAATACGATGCACCAGACCGATATTAGGGTCGTTGATATCCAATTTATCTTGAAAATAGTATGCTAGGGCGTTGAGTAGTGTGTGCTCATAGTTGCCATGTCCGGGGTGAACCACCATACCTGCAGGCTTGTTGATCACCATCACGTCATCGTCCTCATAGACTACGTTTAGCGGAATGTTTTCTGGGTGAATGGTATAGTCGTGTGGCTCATGGTCCAGCAGCACTTGCACCACGTCTAGTGGTTTGACCTTATAGTTGCTGCTTACAGGTTTGCCGTTTACCCACACGTTGCCGGCATCAGCCGCATTCTGTATGCGATTACGCGAAGTGCCTGGCATGTGTTCTGCTAGGTACTTGTCCACGCGTTGTGGTTTCTGACCTTTATCCACTTCAGAACGCCAACGCTCCCAAACCTCATCTTGTTCTATCTGTTGTATATTATCTTCGTTCATCATTTTCTTGGTGTTTCTTTTTTCTCCTTTAAGGGGAGAGAGGCTTTTAAAAGAATTCTTCTTCGTCTTGCTCGTTATCTGCGGTCACTGTTTTTTCGATGTCTAGTGACAGTTTCAAGTTCACACTGCTACCTTCCACAACAATTGTGCCACTAGTAGGTTCTTGCGAGTAAACGATATAGTCTTGGATGTTTTCCTCTGTAGGCTGAATGTCATATTCAACGATGCCTGCTGTTAGGGCGTGTGCCATTAGCCACGAGCGAGCTTCGCTGAGTGATTTACCCACCACAGTAGGGATAGTCACTTGTTCTGTGCCTTGACCCCTACCCACGATGAGACACACTTTGCTGCCTTCTTCCAGACGGGTCCCCGCGTTGATGATGCTATCGCCCATGCGAATATCTAGCACGATATCGCGATAGGTAGATGGCTCATAGGCAATACTATCTACCTGCAAACCCAGTGATGCTAATGTGGCTTGGGCTTGGCGAAGACTGATGTCACGCAGTTCTGGCAATACAACGGGACGACGCATTTGTGCGTTTTGGATTACGTAGATAGTACGACCATGCTTCACTTTGCTGCCTGCTAGTGGGGTCTGCTCTACGATGGTACCTTGTGGCACCTTGGTGGAATAGGTGGAGTCAATAACTTCGATGTGTAGTCCTTCTGCTTCAAGCGTTATTCGGGCTTCCTCTAAGTATAGCTGTGTGATGTTGGGAACTTCGATCTCCACACCATGTTGGGTGTATCGGCGTAAACTAAATATCAAAATCAACACCAAAAGAATGGTGATTAAAGCTGCTGAGAGTAGGTGAATTAGAACGCGTCTCCAAGGAGAGGTGCTGTTGTATTTTTTTGCCATAGTTATTCTTTTATAGGTTAAAATCTGTAGAAATGCAAAATTTTGCTGCAAAGTTACACTTTTTTTTGCGTATTTGCAAAAAATACATTATTTTTGCATGGTTTTTGTTAATATTTCAAAAACAAAGAAGTTAAATTTTTAAAAATTCACAGTGTATGAAAAAGATTTTATTGATTGCTGCCATTGCAGTTGCTGCTATGGGTTGCTGCAAGAAAGCTGCTTGCAAAGAGGGTAAATGTTGTGATAAACCAGCTGTAGAGTGCTGTGATAAGGCTACTTGTGCAGAGAAGGCAGAGTGTCCAAAGGCTGATTCTTGCCAAGCACAATGTCCAGATGCTAAACCATGCTGCAAGAAGGCAGAGGGTGCATGCCCTAAGGCTGAGTGCCCAAAGGCTGACTGCGAAAAGAAAGCTGAATGTTGCAAAAAGGCTGAGGCTTGCAAAGCTCAATGCCCAGAGGCTGCTGCTCCAGTAGCAGAATAATAGCAAGAATGTTTGTTGCAGATAAACTCTGTTAACATAAAAAGCTGATAATTAAAGTAACCCCAAAAAAGTTGATTCAACTTTTTTGGGGTTACTCATAAAATATCAATAACTGCTGGATTTTTTTTGCAGGAGGTATGACGAGGTTCCTGCTGATTGAATGGTAAGCGAAGGTATATTGATAAATGAAAATGATGTTGGTAAAAAGAAGAAAAGTGATAATATTATCACTTTTCTTCTTTATTGGTATGATTATATCTTTACATTGATTCCAGCAAAGTAGGTGCGTGGCGCAGCAGGACCATAGATATAACCTGCATCGCGGTCCATACCTCTATCAATATCCTTCTGGAAGTGATCTAGCACATTCTTTACACCCGCATTGATCTCCAATGTATAGTGTTTATACAACGGAATATCATAGCATAACTTGAAGTCCCACTCGAAGAAAGTAGGTGTTACTACCTCCTCATCCTCTGGTATATAGCCCGCAAAGTGCTGCACCAGCATGCTGCCTGTGACCTTACCATTAGTTAGAATATGGAAGTTCTTTACTGGCTCAATATTCAAAAGGAAATATCCATAATGCTCAGGTGTGCGGAACATGCGACGTTGTGGCGCGATATTGGGATTTTCACTCCATTGCAATGGCTCAATATAGCGACTATGGTTATAAGTGTAACCCGCTTGGAAGGTCAGCAGATGACCATAACCTACCTTAGCCTCGACATTCATACCCGCTACGCGTGCACCACTGGCATTGGTGCGGGTAAGCAGCAAGTTGCCCTGTGCATCATGTCCGTTCTCCACCAATGTGAAGACATCGTTGAGTTGGGTGAAGAATCCCTCGAGTGTGAGGTTCATATCCCACTTACCCGCGCGTGCGTACATATCTATACTTCCGCTAATGGAGTGGCTATACTCTGGACGCAGGTTCTCGTCCAGTGATATGAGTGATACCTCGCCACCCACTGCACCTACATGCAAGTCCTCTTCGTAGATCTGCGGAGCGCGATAACCGCTGGCATAGCTCAAGCGTAGAATCAGGTCGGTCAGGAAACTTACGCTTTCTCCCTCACGGTTGGAAAGAGTGTGTTTCCCGTTTGCGATGGGAGTGAAACGAGCATTTGCGCGAGGAGAGAATACGGGCTTCTCTAACAACGAATGTTGCTCCAGACGACCTCCAATGAGAACAGACCATACATCGTTCCTCCACTCGTTTTGTACGTATCCACCGCCCAGATGTACACGTTGTAGGGTGTTGCGATCATAACCTAAAATCTGATCGCGTAGTTGATTGTAGGAGTATTCTGCACCTGCGCTGAGGTCGGCGTTCATCCATCCGCATGGGTAAGAAAAACGATACTGAGCGCCTGTTACGGATACGATATCAGTAGATTTGCCATAGGCGTTCGGGTTATAGTTGGTACCAAAATAGCTATGGCGACCTATATGTTGGAAACTGGTGTAAGCGCTCACAAAGTGCTTGTTGTCAGCGCTATACATATCCCATTTCATGGTGGCGGCATCAATATTATGGCGCAGCTGTTCGCACAGTGGTGATTCGTGGGGTTGTAGGCTATCAATACCGTATCCACCTCGGCGATATTCAGTCGTGTGGTGGTACTCGGCGGTGAGT
>JAEIGA010010274.1_pt1 | contig 14185 bp, 13 predicted proteins | sample 9270691 | NCBI WGS metagenome assembly JAEIGA01 (sample SAMN17057246, study PRJNA624740) | gut metagenome | biome: biome; isolation source: fecal sample | host: Bos grunniens | place: China: Xizang | collected 2019 | reverse complement strand
TTGAATATTCTGCGGAGCACAACAAATTTTGGTAATGCCTCCCCATGCAATGCTCCGAGGCTTTGCCGAATATACTCTCAATCTCCCTTCTAAATTCCCTGCTCTATGTTGCGCTACCCGTTCTCCCTCTTGTGCATCGCCCTTATTTTCATCCTCTGCTTCTGCCACCCCACATCCATACCATTGGACATTCCAGACATCTTGGGGATTGACAAGATTGCACACTTTATTATGTATCTCGGCACCTGCGGAGTAATTTGGACCGAATACCTTCTCAAACACAATAGCATCAACTACCGTCGCACCTTCCTGCTTGCCGTGATTGCCCCCATAGCTTTGAGCGGCGGCATTGAGATTGTGCAAGGTGCTATGACCGACTATCGCGGTGCCGACATTTATGACTTTTATGCTAACACATTTGGCGTAATCGTATCCCTCATTCTACCCTATGGTTGGTGGCTTGGACAACAGAAAAAGGGGTAAGCATAACTTCCCCCACGCATCCAATCCGGCCCAACCTTCACACATACCCCACGCCCCAGCAATGCTCACGCTTCGCATATCCCCCACGACACTTTCTGTTGCTTGCCTCGAACAAGGTAAGCCTTTTGCCTTTTCCCCCATCCCCTTGCAATCTCATCGTTCGCTCATTGCCAACCTACAGGAGGCAGTTTCTACGAATCCCGTATTGAGCGAACGCAATTTGAGTGCCCCCACTCAAGTACTTGTAGTCGGCAATGTGACGCCCATCCCCTTGGCTGACTTTCAAGAGGAAGATTGCGACGCATTCTACAATTATTGCTTCAAGCCAACTGTTCCCCACCGCGTATTTTATGATGTAGTCCCCTCTGCTAATCTGATGTTAGTATTTGGGCTCCCTGAAGCGACTTGCAAAGCCATTGAGGAGGCGTTAGGCGAGGTACACTATGTGGCGGCAATGACTCCTGTATTAAAACAGTTCGTGCAGAAATCCACACAGGAACCGGGTGTGCAACTCTACATTTACATGCATGAGAAAATTGTAGACATTGTTCTGCTTGACAATGGCCGTCTACTTATCACGAACTCATACGAAGTGCACTCTGCTGCTGATGCGGCTTACTACGCCTTCAACATTATTAACCATCATGGTTTAAAAGCGCAAGACACTCCCATCCATATTGCAGGGACTCCCGAATTGCGTAATCCGCTGATTGCCGAACTCGGAAAGTTTGCCTCACACACACTTCCCATCTTACCCTCAATCGACTTTAGACACCATGAGATAGCTTCTACAGAAGGCATGACCTACGACCTTATGGCCTTCTTGTTGGGCAGAAAGAAGTAGCCCTCTCATACGATCCTTAAAGACTTTTTAAGTCCCTAAATACCTTACCCTAACTCCTACCCACATGCGTATCATTACCGGTATTTATAAGGGGAAGCACTTTGAAATTCCTCGCACCTTCAAGGCACGCCCCACAACAGACTTTGCCAAAGAGAACCTCTTCAATGTGCTCCGTGCATATGTAGACTTTGAAGACCTAAAGGCTCTTGACCTCTTCGGAGGAACGGGAAGCATCACGCTGGAACTCCTTTCGCGTGGCTGTCCACATGTGACAACTGTAGAGAAAGACCGTAAGCATTACTCGTTTATCTTGGAGTGTATCAAGTCGCTCAAGACTCCTGCAGCTCACCCCCTCTGCGGTGATGCGCTTCGCTTCATTGAGCGCAGCACGGAACCCTTTGATTTCATCTTTGCCGATCCTCCCTACGCGCTTCCTGAATTAGGCGAACTGCCAGACCGCATTATGAATAGCGGACTTGTTACTGATGATACATTGGTCGTATTGGAGCATGGCAAGAACTTTGATTTCTCTTCACGCCCAGATTTCCTTGAGCATCGTGCCTACGGCAGCGTAAATTTCTCGTTCTTCCGCAAGAGAAAGGAAACACATGATGACGAAACACAAGAATAAAAGAAGTGGAGACCATCAAAAAAATATGGTGGTCTCCACTTCTTTTATTCAAATGTATAAGGTTTAGGAATGCTATCCCCTGCAAGTGTATCCGTTGGAACTTCATTTTCTGGGAATCCAATGGTCAAGGCTTCAAGGACACGATCTTGGTAAGCCCTGCCATGAGAAGCGCGGATGAGTCCTTGATTAAATATCACAAAGCAAAGTTTGTGTCCATTGGCTGCGGTACAATATCCTGCAAGTGTACTTACCCCTGTCACAGAACCCGTTTTCGCTCGTACATTGCCGTGAGCTGTTGTAAAGCGCATTCGTTTCTTCAATGTACCGTCTTCGCCACAAATAGGCAAGGACTCAAACAAGGAAGAGAATATCTTTGGCGTCTTATGAGCATAGCGCAGAAGGGCACCAAATAGTTGGGGCGTCGCATAATTATAAAGCGAGAGTCCACTACCATCAACTATACGATAATGTTTGGAATTCAATCCAAGGGTATCAATCAAAGCATTAGTATATTCCACTGCTTCGTTGGCTGAAGCTTTGGGCTTCTGTGAATGTGCCGCTAATTGATAGAACACAGACTCGGCACATAGATTATCACTCTCCTTCATCATCGGCTGCAACACCGAAGTCATAGGACGCTTAATTTCAGCCACACAGACCGCACTATCGGGAAGTTCACGCAAGCGTGTGCGTCCCTTAATATGTATACCTTCCTTTCGCAAAAGACTACGGAAAGGTGTTGCAAAAGAGGTCTTTCCATCCAAATATAGAGGACGAATCAACTTGTCATCATCATCCCAACACCACCCCGCACCACGCGAAAGAGTGTCTTTCATTGTCATATCCAAAAGAAGGTTTCCCTCAATCGTTTCAATACCGCGTTCACGAAGGGGCTGAACGAATTGTTGCAGTTCTGCACTCTTCAGCAAGGGATCAAATCCCGCACGCACAATCACATCCCCCTTAAAGGATGTTCCGTCTTGTTGCCCACAGAGATATAATCCCGTACGAAACTTATACTCATTGCCAAGAAGAGTAAGCGCCGTTACGGCCGTCACAATCTTTTGACACGACGCTGGGCGCATTAACTGCAACTCGTTGTGGGCATAGAGCAAGTTATCATCAGAAAGGTCGTAGACATAGAGTCCCAATTGCGAATGACGCAACATAGAGTCTTTCAGAAGATAATCCAAGCGGCGTACAATCTCAAGATTAAGACTATCCGCAGCTTGAATGGGCAACGAAAGGAATATGAGAAGATAGAGTAGCGAACGCTTTACCATAACTATATGAAATCCCGAAACGCATCAAGAAGAAGGTTTCGGGATTATCTTTATTCCGTAAAGTATTTATTGAATATTACTGTGCAACAACGGGACGTGTAGGTGCAGCAGGTGCAAGACTTACGCCAAGCTTTGCAGCAACCTTATTCGTCACATCCTCATTAAGGTCATTATTGAGGAAAATATAAGCGCTCTGTGCAGCCTGCTTGTCAATGATGTAGACATAACCACCTTCCTTCGCATAAGCCTTCACAGCTTCTGCTACTGCCATATAAAGAGGCTGAAGCTTTTCCTGCTTTGCCTGTTCAAAATTACGGCTGTTATCTTCACGAGCCTGTTCATAACGCTGGTAATAATCCTGAATTTCTTGCTCGCGACGCTGACGGATGTTTGCAGGAGTCTGTTCGTTAATTTCAGCCTGGTACTTCTGCATCTTTGTTTCAATTTCCTTCTGCAATTCAGCCAAGTCAGCTTCGTAACTCTTACCCAAAGTTTCAAGTTCTGTCTGTGCAGTCTTAAATGCGGGCATAGCCTGCACGAGCGCAAAGTAATCTACCTGTGCAAACTTCTGCGCAAAAAGCGCTACGGGCGCTGCGAGGAGCAGCATCATCAAAATTTTCTTCATTTTTGTTTTGTGTTATAGATGATTAATAATTAGCGTGAGTAACCTAATTTATCCAAGACATCTGCACTAATGTCTATAGATGGTGAAGCAAAAATTATGCCAGTATTTGACGCACGGTCAATAACCAGTTGAAAACCTTTCTGTTGAGCAATTGCTTTTACTGCATTATAGATTTCCTCCTGAATAGGCTCAATAAGCGACATACGCTTTTTATAAAGTTCTCCTTCTGGTCCAAAATACTTTTTACGCAACTCGCTAGCCTCGCGTTCCTTGCTAATAATAGCCTCTTCACGCTCTTTCTTCTGTTGTTCAGATAGGAAAACGAGTTCGTTTTGGTAATTCTTGTACAAGGTCTTTGCAGCATTGTCCACGGCTTCAACTTCCGCCTGCCACTTTTTAGACACCTGATTCAATTGTTCACTAGCTCGCTCATAAGCAGGAATATTTCCAAGAATATATTCCATGTCAATGAGTGCATATTTTTGTGCCGAAGCACCGAGAGACAACAATATAGTAAAAAGGAGGGATGTTAAAAGTCTCATAGGTTGTATGATTTTGGGGTTATATAAGAGCAGTGAGTATGAAAGGATAACCACTCATAGTTCACCGCTCTTTGTTCAATTAGAATTCCTGACCGATGATGAAGTGGAATTGTGAACCACCCATCCTCACACCGTTAGCACTATACTTTTGGAAACCATATGCCCAGTCAACTCCCATAAGTCCCACCATAGGAAGAAGAATACGCACGCCGAAACCTGCAGAGCGCTTCATATCAAAGGGATTAAACTTATTGACATCAGCCCAAGCATTACCACCTTCAATGAATGCAAGCGCAAAGAGTGAAGTACTTGCTTCAAGCATCAAAGGATAGCGCAACTCAAGTGTCATGCGACTATAAGCATAGGCATTACGGCCATCTGCGCCTCCGAGCGAACCATTTTCGTAACCACGCAAGCCAATAGTTTCTGTAGCATAACCTGTAGAGTAACCCGACATACCATCACCGCCAACATAGTAGGTTTCAAAAGGTGATTTTAAGTTACGATTGTAGGCTCCAAGAATACCAAATTCAAAGCGCGTCATCAATACGGGACACTTCACTTTTGAGGTCAGAGCGGTAAATGAACGGAACTTCATCTTCCACTTGTGATATTCAATCCAGCGGTATTTATCCTGCGCCTCTTGTTGATAAGTGCTACTCTGATAATTCGTCGCAAGATTTGCATAATCCTTCTTATCCCAAAGCGAATAAGGAGGAGTGAAGGTAGCACTCACCATAAATTCCGACCCCATACGCGGATAGAAAGAATTATCTGTAGAAGCACGGCTCAAGGTCAGCGACAAGTTGATGTTGTTACAGTTACCATCGCTAATCAAGAAGTACTGCCAGTTCTTAAGCATATAGCGTGTATAAGCCAATTCCGCCATAAAGCTAAAGCTATCATCGGGCCAACGCAAGCGCTTACCGTAACCGATAGAAGCACCAAACATCTTCACATACTTATCAGGGTCGTAGTAATTGGCATAGTTGTAATAACTATTGTTTGACCCATAACCGTAAAGATAGTTGTAGTAGTTATTATAATAGTTTGAGCTATAATAACTTGAGTTCACATCACTCTGCTTTGAGTAATAGAGTGAGAACGAGAATTGGTTAGGACGCTTACCACCGAACCAAGGGTCGATAAACGAGAGTGAATAGCTCTGATAGTAAGTACCGTTGGTCTGACCACTCAACTGAAGGGTTTGTCCATCACCTTGTGGGAAGAAGCCCCCGCGCTTATTGCCCTTACGGAACAAGTTCTGAATAGAGAAATTCGTAAACTTAAGACCGATACGACCAACAACACCTGTTTGTCCCCAACCTCCGGAAAGTTCAATTTGGTCACCACCCTTTGACACCAAAGGCCAAGTGATGTCCACCGTACCACTTTCATAGTCTGTGTCGATATTCTTGAAGAGCTCGCTATAGAGAAGTTCTGAGTCAAACTGATTCATTGCCGCCAAATCGCGGAGCGAACGCTTGATAGACTCCATAGAGAAAAGGTCACCAGGCTTGGTGCGCAATTCACGACGGATCACATTTTCAAACACGCGGTCATTGCCCGTAATCTTAATGCGGTTAAGTGTTGCTTGACGCCCTTCCACTATACGCATTTCAAGGTCAACAGAATCACCCACGATGTTAATTTCCACCGGTTCAATTTGCGAGAACACATAACCATTGTTGTAATACAAATTACCAATGGCATCTTCATCTACCTGCAGGCGGTTTTGCAATTGTTCTTGGTTGTATACATCACCACTCTGCATCTTGAGGTTATAATTCAAATAGTCAGAGTCATAAACGGTATTACCCACCCACGAAACATTACGCAGATAGTACTTCTGTCCCTGATACAAATCCAAATAAATATCCACATGCGAATCATCCACCTGCGCCACACTATCTGAAAGCAACAAGGCATCGCGATAACCCCAAGCATTGAGTTTTTCAATCAAAAGCCCCTTATCTTCTTCATATTTTTCAGGGAGGAACTTCTTGGAGCGCAGGAAATTGCGGAAGGAGTTTTCACGCGTCTTCTTCATAGCGCGCTTCGCCTTTCCCACCATTTTTTCGTCAACACCTGTAATATAGATCTTGTTAACCTTGATACGGTTTTGCTTATTGATATTGATATCTACAAGCACCTTATTGTTTCCGGTAACATCCTCACGCTGCTGAATATCTACATCAGCGTTCTTAAAACCTTTATCTTCAAAGTAGCGCTTTACGATAAGTTCTGCACGGTCCACCATGTCTGGTGTAATCTGCGAACCCACCTGCAAACCGAGTCGTTCTTCAAGGTCTTCACGCTCACTTTTCTTCACTCCAGAGTACGAAATACTCGAGATACGAGGTTGGGGAGTGAGGGCAACATGGAGGTAAATCTTATTGTCAACGATACTGTCCGCAAGGAGTTTTACATTGGAGAAAAGCCCTTGATTCCAATAACGATTGACCACTTCAGTAAGTTCTACACCAGGCACATCAATTCTTTGGCCTACTGTGAGTTCTGAAATGCTACGCAACAAGTCATTATCATAAGGCTCTACATTGTCCACAGTGAGGCCACCCAGGATGTATGTAGTGCGATCTCCAGAATAATTAATCTGCGGTTTTACAATCACTCGCTTCTGCGCTGCGGCACCTATTACCGTAGCGGAGAAGAGAAGGATGAGTATGTTCTTAAATAAATTCATCTTTGAAGAAAATCAACAGGGTTGTTGGGTGCCAAGCACTCCTATGCATTTGTTTGTTCCACGACTTGTTCGCTCGTTTTTCCGAAACGGCGTTCCTTGCGATTATAGTAAGCAATTGCAAGTTGCAAATCATCGGCACTAAAATCGGGCCAATAGGTATCGCAGAAATAGAATTCAGTATAAGCACACTGCCAAAGGAGGTAGTTGCTCAAACGACACTCTCCACCCGTACGAATCAAGAGGTCGGGATCAGGCATAAAGTTTGTTGCCAAGTGCTGACTGATACAATCTTCAGTAATATCTTCAGGGGCCAATTCGCCCTTCTTCACCTTTTCAGCCAAGCGCTGAACAGTGTCGGTAATTTCCCAACGCGAAGAGTAGCTCAATGCAATAACCATCGTCATTCCCGTATTTACCTGCGTACGCTCCTGAAGCGAAAGGATTGCTTCGCGCACATTTTCAGGAACACGAGTGAGGTCACCAATGATGCGCAACTTCACATTGTTCTGCATAAAGAGTTCTTCCTCCATCGCTGTAAGCACAAGCGACATCAATGCCGCCACTTCATCAGCAGGACGATTCCAGTTCTCCGTAGAGAATGTATACAGCGTCAGATAATCTACACCCAACTTGCTGCATGCTTCTGTAATACGCTTCACCGTTTCTACTCCAGCCTGATGACCTATAGAACGATTTTGACCGCGAGCCTTTGCCCAGCGACCATTTCCATCCATGATGATGGCAATATGTTGAGGAATAATCATATCTTTATTATATAGTAGACCTGTTTATGGAGGACAAGTGTGTAAAGGTGGGTAAAATGATTACAATAACCACCGTCTGTGTCTCTTGCCCCTCACCTATCAATATCGATTACAAGTAGGACACTTGGGACTCAAGTCATATGTTACGGATAGGAGCAACATACTGTGATGGTCCTTGTTTTTGAATCCTGAAGAAGAGATGCCCATAGGTTGTTCCAAGCCATCAAAGGCATCATTGGTCGTAAAATTCATACGCCAATCAAGTCCTAAATTCCAACGGGGAGCCACTTTATATTTAAGCCCTACACCGACGGGAATTGTAAATCCAACACCTTTACCGATGTCCCCATAGGCTGCACCCAAACCGACTTGCATATAAGGCACCAGTTTGTGATAACCTAAATAAGAAGGAAGGTAGCCATAGGGAAGGAAGTGGAGCTCATAGAGCACCGAGAAATCATAAATTGCTCCAGAATAAGCATATGCCAAGCGCTGGTCGCTCGCCACTCCTGGAGTTGCGGGGTAGAAGTTTTTTACCCCACTGACATCACCTTCCACCTTAATGTAATTTACATTTGTCTTAATGGCCATACGCGGATTAAGCGGAAAGCGCGCCACGATACCCGCCGCGACTTTTCCATTTCCGAACAACGCCGAGTTGCCATCATTGAGAGCGCACCCCATACCCACACCTGCACCGAGTTCTAATCGGTACCAAGCATCTTCATCGTCCTGCGCTAACAAGCCCAAGGAGATAAAGCATAAGAAGGGGAGAAGAATGTAACGCACCTCTGTAGAATGTATAGGTGAAAGGTTGTGATTTTTTAGTTGTAAGAGAGTTCAACTCAAGGAAATCAGGTTTTAAGGTTCCGTACGGTCGGCTAGTTCTAAAACAGATGCGACCTCGCAACCTTAAAACCCGGTTCTAATTATGCCTTAGGGCCTAAAAGCCACAAGAGGATGTATACCCAGAAGCCCAATGAACCGCAAAGCGCAAAAATCAAAAAGGCAACGCGCACAATTGTAGCATCTACACCAAGGTGTTCTGCGATACCACCGCATACGCCACCGAGCTTTTTGTCTGTTGAAGACAAGTGAAATTTCTTACTCATAGTTTGTTTTTGTATAGTTAAAAATAAATGGTTATTGTGAAATCATGAGGGCTGCGAGGTCGCAACTTCATTCTTTATCCTGCTGTGCCCAACCCAATCTGTTGAAGCGCCCCTTCAGCACCTTGCCATCCTGTGTAATAACCCACACAAAATGGTTCGCATCAACTGCAGAGGTCCAGGCTCCTGAAACGCCTTCTAACTGCGGGATTTCTTTTTGTTCCCAGGTTCTACCATTGTCACGGCTCAAGCGCACCACATTCGTACCATCGTCTTGCGCACCCAACAAAAGCGTTGCGCCATCATAGGCAAAAATCTGACGCTGTGCGAGTTCGGGACAAGGAGAAGGATTAATATCCATCTCGGGATAGTAATTCCATTCATACGAATACATGCCCGATTTATCAACATTCAGTTTCCACACCACAGCACGGCCATCACGCGTACCGACTACGATAATATCTTCAAACATTGCGTCTGTTGGAGAGGGCAAGCAAGCCGCCGCGCACTTTTCCAAAGGCAAATTAGCGGGTTCATCCGCATCTTGAAGCGCCCAATCTGTTCCATTAACACTGGTAACGAAACCATCAGCTGTAACCCCGTAAAGCGCAGTAGAACCTGCGACAAGAGTCAACAAAGGATTGGTAAGCGTGGTGGTAACAGCCGCCCAATTCACGCCATCTGCCGATTGCACCAAATGGCCGTCTGCAAGTGCATAAAACGAACCTTCATATACCACGGGAGCCGCAATGGCCTTATCCATTGATGCCTTTGTCCATTCTGCAGGTGCGGATGCCAAGGCTTTCATAACAACAGGCTGACCGTTTTCTACGCCGTACACGAAAAGCGAACCTTCATTGGCGAGTGAAGCTGTAAATTCGAGATTAGCGAAAGCCGTAACGCCTTCTGCTGGTGTCTGCCAAACGAAAGCATTGCCTTCTTCTTGGTGCACACGCACTTCCAACCAATAAATGCGCTTTGCAATGCCGTTAGGAGCATAGACCGTCACCTTTCGTGGTTGGCGCAAGTCGGTGCTATCAGTCGCAACGAAGAAAGTATCAACATCTTGCTGACTCACGGAATTGATAGCCAAAGAACCCGAAGAGGCAAGCGATGAGAATGTAACCTTTGCCGCATCACAACCATAGGGCAATGAGTCTACATTAAAGATGCGACCGCCCAAATGGTCGATACTCATCGGATAGTTTGACCCCGTAATGGTAGCGATGTAGGTACTGTCCTTTCCATCAACTGTTTTTGTACGAACTGTGCAAGGAATTTTACCCATTTCCACATCCGTAATCACACAAGTTGAGGGAGCAACGCTGATAACGGTATAATCATCGCTGCCAGTGCAGGACGCAACGGCCATAACCATCGCGCCCACCAAGGCAACAAGTAAAGATCTGTATTTCATTCTTTTAATCACGATAAACAGGGGCGACGCTATCGTCATATGCCACCCAGATTGCTTATATATATTATTTCAATTTGCAAAAATAAGCACATTTTTTGGAATAACAGAGTACTAAAGCACTTTTTAGGATAATTTAAGAGTTTTATTTCAAGAGGCAGAATTGAGGCACTTGCTACCAGACATATCCCGCGAGAAGCAAAGAAATGGGATTTCCCAGGCGCTCAAAACGACATTTGAGGATTTCTTGTCTACATGAAAAATTAAGACATATAAAACGCTATTTTTTCAGATAAATTCGTTAATTTCTCACGATTTCATCGAAGAAATTCAACATTTTTCCCAGAAAACAAGCCACAGATTTTTATTGAAAAAATATGCATCCTTTACGCGCAGAAACATTCACCGAAGAAAATGATTTTTTCGCCGAGAAAAACAAAATATTCGCCGAATCCTTTTTACAATATCCCTTCCCGAAAAATCAAGGTAGGAATGCGTCAGCGCGACAACCCATTCCTCTACTCCTCCAACGGGATTATGAAAGACTGATTGTACCCAAACACTGAAAAATCCCCCTTTCCTCCCCTCAAAAAGGCGATACCACGCCATCATTGTTCAGTTATCCGGCAAGATATTCAAAAAACTCTGTTCACGACACACACTATATTAAAAAGTTTTTAACTAACTTTGCCACGATATCGCGTACACGCAGAGATTCACCCTTTGCCATTGATAAAAAAGGGTTCTAAATTCTTACGCTACAAACAAAAATCACACGATGGTCAAATTTTTGAAAAATATTGCTCCTGATGCCATAATGGTTCTTGCCTTTTTGGTTATCAGTTTCGCCTACTTTGCCACGCCCATTAGCGAAGGTCTCGTTTTAGGCGGTCACGACAGCGTTGCTTCTATAGGCTGTGGACAGGAACAGTTACAGCATCTTGCTGAAACAGGAGAACGCACTCGATGGACGGGCACTGTATTCTCTGGGATGCCCACCTATCAGATTGCTCCCTCTTACAAATCCGGCAGTTTGCTTGACTTCATGTACAGCATCTATGGATTGGGCACAACTGGGGTTTTGAATTATGTATTTCTCTACCTCCTTGGGTTCTACCTCCTGCTTCGTTGCTTCAACCTGAAGCCCTGGATTTCCGCGGTGGGAGCCATTGCATGGGCTTTCTCGTCCTATTTCTTCATCATCATTGCTGCCGGACACATTTGGAAGGTTATGACACTCGCACTCATACCTCCAACCATCGCCGGCCTGGTGCTTTGTTACCGTGGTAAATTACTTTGGGGCGGAGCCCTTACGGCGCTCTTCACGGCACTGCAGATTATGAGCAACCACGCCCAGATGTCGTATTATTTCTTCTTCCTTATGGCGCTCATCGCACTTTGTTACGGGGTTGCCGCACTATTGAAGAAGAAAGAAGAGGGAATCGTTCCGTCAGCCGTTGACCAACCATCGTTAACCATTAAGGGATGGTTGAAAGCCACAGGCGTTATTGCCTTTGCGGGAATTTTGGGTGTTTTAGCGAACCTTCCCAACCTCTATCACACTTACACCTACTCCAAGGAGTCCATGCGCGGAAAGGCGGAGCTTACTCCCCCGCCCTCTGCAAAGCAAGAATCGACAGAAGGGCTGGACCGCGATTACATCACACAATGGAGCTATGGCATTGATGAGACATTAACACTCCTTATCCCCGAATTCAAGGGCGGCGGTTCCCGCAGTATTCTTGAAAGAGAGGGCGTTGAAAAGTTAGATGGCTACAACGAATTCCGCAGTCACGCCTACCAATTCCAGCAAATGACAGGCGGACAGGCTTATCCTCCCGGAATCATGGAATATTGGGGCGACCAACCCTTTACCGTAGGTCCCGTGTATGTAGGTGCAGCCATCTGTTTCCTCTTTGTATTGGGAATTTTCTATGTCGGCGGTCCTGTGAAATGGGCTTTGGTATTGGCAACACTTCTCTCCTTACTCTTTGCATGGGGTAAGAATTTGATGCCCGTAACAGACTTCTTCATTGACTATTTGCCGATGTACAACAAGTTCCGCACCGTAAGTTCGGCACTCGTGGTCGTAGAATTCACCTTCCCCCTTTTAGCGATGCTCGCGTTGGCGAAAGCCTTACGAAAGCCCGAAACGCTTTTTGGAACCACAAATGGTCGTGTGGGAATGGGAGCGGCAACAATTTTCACAACAGGCCTTTGCTTACTCATTGCCTTTGTTCCAAGCATTGCAGGCGACTGCCTTTCTCAAAATGATGCTTACACAATCGGCGCAATGGCTAATTGGGGATTCCCGGCGCACTTTACAAGTGCATTGAAGGACGCCATTGTGAGCATGCACCACGATATTCTTTCTGCTTCAGCACTCCGCTCTGGCTTGATTTGCCTTGCTGTGAGCATTCTGCTTTGGTTGTGGACAAAGAAGCGCGTTCCCGCATGGGCGGTCGTAGGAGTAGTGGGTATAGTTACGCTCATCGATATGTGGAGCGTGAATAAGAATTACCTCAACAACGAATCTTTCTCTGACCCCGTGGTACAGATGAATGGTTTTGCCAAGACTCCTGCCGACGAACAGATTCTTGCAGACACATCATTGAGTTATCGTGTAGCCAACTTGGGAGCGGGCAATCCTTTCAACGAGACTACCAACGAAACAAGCTATTACCACAAGAGCATTGGCGGATATCACGCAGCGAAACTCCATCGCTACCAAGACTTGATTGACCATCATCTCAATCGCGAACTGGCTAATTTTACCAAGGCACTTGGCGCTGCTGCCGGAGATATTACAAGCATCAAGATGGACTCAATTGCTCCCGTCTTGAATATGCTTAACACGAAGTACTTCATTTTTGGTCGCGCACAACAGGCTTTCGCTGTTGAAAACATATACCACAACGGCAACGGATGGTTTGTTGACCAACTGGATTTCGTACCTAATGCCGACAAGGAAATGGCTGCGCTTCACGGCATGGACACAAAGCGCGAGGCTGTGGCTGATGAGCGTTTCCGCAATGTGCTTGAAACATCCACACTCGGGCAAGGCACAGTAGAACTCACACATTATGCGCCAAATGAAATGCATTACAAGGTGCAAAGTGAAGCGGGCGGTGTCGTAGTGTTCTCGGAAATTTATTATCCCGGTTGGACCGCAACAATTGACGGGAAAGAGATGGAACTCGGACGCGCAAACTACATTCTACGCGCCCTTCGCGTTCCCGCTGGCACCCATGAAGTGCGCATGGAATTCCGCCCCGTGTCGGTTGAAACGACAGATTTTGTGGCTTTCTTTGCCATCGGTTGCATTCAGGGCGCTTTGATTCTTGCTGTAGTCGTGGCAATCAGAAAACGCAGAAAAAATCGTAAGGCGTAATCCCATCCTGTCAGAACGACCTTCCCTGTGCTGAAAACAATTCCCCAAATAGTTTAAATTATCTGGGAGATATTTTGAATTATGTGCCGATTAGTTTTTACAATATCGGAGGTAGTTTTCAGCCCATCGGATTGTAACACGACAAAAACTTAAACCAAATAGTTTTTTACCTAAACATACAAAACTCTAACAGACAATAACACAACAAAGATATGGAATACAATTTTATTGACATTGAGAAGAAATGGCGCGAGACTTGGGCAAAGAACGGCACCTACAATGTGGGTGAGGATAGCTCACGCCCCAAGTACTATGTGCTTAATATGTTCCCCTACCCCTCAGGCGCGGGTCTTCACGTGGGACACCCCCTCGGTTATATCGCCTCTGACATCTAC
>JAEIGA010010273.1_pt1 | contig 14185 bp, 15 predicted proteins | sample 9270691 | NCBI WGS metagenome assembly JAEIGA01 (sample SAMN17057246, study PRJNA624740) | gut metagenome | biome: biome; isolation source: fecal sample | host: Bos grunniens | place: China: Xizang | collected 2019 | reverse complement strand
CTTTGCTGCCTCTGTCAATTTTTGTAACTCAAGATCGGCTTTCATGAGCTCGCTTTTTGCCTCAAAAAGCATATTAGCCTTTTCGGCATTTAATTGAAGTGCACCGTTCTGATACTCAACGCATGCTGCATAGTCTTTAGAAATTGCGATAAGAGAGTCATATGTGTCGACGCTAAGGTTGCCACTATAACCCTGCTCGGAAAGTGCGCCGTTAATTGTGTTTAATTCCGATTTAAGGCCTGATACAGATTTAGCTATTTGATCATATGACTTAGCGGCCTCTGCGTTTGTTTCTATAATTTGCTTAGAAAATATATTGGCATCAGACAAAGCAGATACCAGATCGTCCATTTGATCTGCGGTAAAATCTTCAATAACTCCGAGAGATTTTGCCGCCTCCATAACCTTAATAAGGGCTATTTCTTGATTCTTAAATCCATCAGCAAATATACCATCATGAAGTTCGTGAATTCTTTTTGCTGCAGACTCAGCCTCAGCAATTGCATTTTCGCCAGTAAACTCTGCCCCGATTTGTAATCCGAGATAATCTCCATGAAGACCAGCGATGACATTTTCTGCATACTGTGTAAGTGCGTCTTCGCTTAGAATTCCTCCATGCTCATTTACAAACTCAAAATTAACACCAACCTGTAGATTTAAAAAGTCTCCATGCACCCCTGATGTTACATTTTTAACATACTCAGAAAATGCTTCGGGAGACAACTCACTACGAAGATTTCCGCTCTCATCGGCCATGATAGGTGTAAAGTTTATTGCTACATCCCCAGTTATATTGGAAAATGTACTCGAAAATACTGTAGCAATTTCTCCCGCAGCACCAGCAGCCGCCTCAGACCAACCAGCATCTAGCAGAAGTGAGGTGTCAATTGTAGGACGTAGCGTAAGATCAACAGAGCCACCCTCTTGTAGTTTTGCCAATTCTTCTTTAGCAGCTGTAGTTGCTGATGCAAAATATGCCTTAACATCTTCAATTCCGCCATTTTTGAATATACTTAGAATATCGATATCATCCAGGCCTGAATCCTTTATAATGTTTGCATATTCGCTCAGATCCCATCCTAGTTTAGATTTATCTCCGGATAATGCCTGTTTGAATTCATAGGTAGACTTCTTAGTTTTATTAAGTTTACCTTCTAACTCATCTATCTCTTTTGAGTATATGGAGTATATAGATTCTCCACTTTTTGATTCTGCAGACATAGCATCTTTTGCCGCATTAAAAGCGTTAGATGCTTCGTTTATTTTAGATGGGTCACCAGATTCTAGCGCTTCGTTATACTTATTGATCGCTTCTTCATATTCTGTAATCCACTCTATGGCAGTTTTGCCTATGCCTTTAAACAAATATTCTTCGCCGTCTGTGACAATAGCTGCTTTTCTGGCTTGGTTATACAAATCTTGGTATTCCTCAAGCGTTCCCTTTGCTTTATTAATACCTTTAGATACTCCTTCTATGAGCCCATCTGCAAAACCATCCAGGTTAAAGTCATTCTTCATGCCACGCAGTTCAGTAGCAAATTTGTTTAGAATTTCTGTCGCCTGCTCTGCTGTTCCTTTAAAATATACATTTTTCTTCTGACCATACAAATCTTTTGTTACGGTAAAATATTCACCATATTTATCGATCAGCTCGTCAATGGCCTTTGAATCATCACCAAAAGCACCGAATGTTCCTACGAAATAAGACCTATTCTTTTCTATCTCTTTTTTAGCCTTATTTATTCCTGTAACATTCTCATTTAAGAAGCTATCGGCATTCTCTTTATTAATATCTCTTAATATTAAAAGCTGATCCTGTAATTTCCCATTAACCAGGTCAACGCCTTCTGCTTCTTTTCCATAAGTATCAACGATATTTTGCTGTATGGAATATAGCTCATTCTTAAGCGTATAAGATTCTTCTTCTGACAGATTTCCTTGTTCTAATAGAGTATTAATCTCTTTGATCCTAGATATCTGTCCGTCAAGAGTATTATTTGACTCCTGCCATGCGTTTCCTGCCTCTTTTGCATCATCTACAAGAGCCTGGACTTCCTTTTTATATATCGCAAATCCTGCAAAGGCTATAGCAACCGCCGCAATAGCTCCAGTCAAAAGCCCAAGTGCAGTGGTTGAAATTCCAATTTTGGCAGCTAATGCAGCGAACGCATTACCGAATAAGCCAGTCTTAACCGCACCTTTTGTAGCGGCGGCAGAAAAAGCTTCGGTTGCAAATACAGCCTCTATCTCGGCAAGTGTGTAATTATTTTTTAACAACGCAGCTCTGATCTGCTCCTTGTTTAAGCCATTCAAAGCCATACGTTCTGCTACCTGCGCTGGCGTTAAACCTTTTATGCTCAACAATAATGCGATATTGTCTGCACTTAGTTTCTTTGCATTAGCAGCTGCTATGAGGGTCTCTGCAGACATTGTGCGTAAAGAGTCTGATACTGAATCAAATGCGGTGTTTCCGTCAAGCATGTTGAAGAATCCGACATCCATCTTTGTGAATTGCATAATACTGTCAATCGTTTTTAGAGCGTTTCCTAATTCATTAAGTGACAATAATATTTATTAATTGACAGTATAATATAGATAAGTTATTATAATTAAAAAAATATCGGAGTGTTTAATATGCCTATATGTCCGAAGTGCGGTAAAGAATTTTTCGATATAATGGATCGAGACGGAATCTATTCAGAGGATTGTTGGGAATGTGGATATCATCTAAAAGTCATTAAGTGGGAGGCCAGAAGGGACTTCAGGTGTAGAAAATGCGGCTCTGGAATTAAATTAATGATAGATACAGATGAGATTTTAGCATTCAGATGTTTAGAATGTGACCAAGAAGAAACGGTTCTTTATAAAAAAGAACTTGGCATCGCAGAATCTAAACTTCGAGACCTTGAAAGACAAGGAAAGCCATTTTACTCAGATGATAAATTAAAGTTACTACTTCGTCCAAGTTCTGTATGTGACGAACCAATACGACACGAGCCGGCACAAATACGTTGTCCTAAGTGTAACTCTAGGCAAATCGCGACAGGACAACGAGGATATTCTATAATATGGAAGTGGGCTGGAAGCAATAGAACTGTTAATCGATGCGCAAATTGTGGACATCGATGGTTCCCTTAATAATCTAATAACTCTAAAAATAACGTAAACATACAATTCATATTATTACAACAATAAACGTTAATACATCTTGAGAGGTAGTAAAAACTACCTCTCTTTTTTACGTTATTTTTAGAGTTATTAGGTGATGAATTTCTTACGCCCCTTTCGGAAGCTTGGTAAAGAACAAGGCTAAATTCGAAGGCCTTGCACACTATACATTAAAAGCCATATCTGTAAGGCCGATACGACTCCAAGGATGGGTAGTCTCTGAGGATTCGATCTACTTGAGATCGTGTCCTACTGGTTTCCTATTTTTACGTTAACCTTTAGCACGGTTTGTCAATCCGCTTTTTCTCAGCATAGGTTATCCAGATAATTTTTTCTGCTTTCGCAGCCATCACGTTTGCGATCGCTCGCTGCGTTGTGGCTTACCTGGCTTTAAGGGTTTCCAGTATTTACTCCTTCGGGATATTTTATAGAACCTCCCGATACATATATCTTGATTTAGCGCCATCATGCTATCACTTAATATATGATTGGGCTCACTAATGAAATAGGAAATTAGTGTGCTTTCGCTCAACCCAGATTCTTTTTAAATGCAACTAGGCCGCCGCCAGCCGCAATTGTAGTAAGTGTTGAAAATAGATTATCGAACGCAACATTAGAAAAAGATGTTGCGAGTTGAAGTACAGAGTCCGCAAGTGATACAAAAAACTTAGCAAGACCACTATCGATAACAGCAGTAGAAAACGCCTCAAACGACGACTTTAATGTTTGAATCCTACCAGAAATAGAATCGATATACTTTTCATTTTCAGCCAGTGCAGACCCCGCAGAATCGGCAGATGTCTGAATTACTCTTTCGGCTTCTTCAAAGTTAGTTAATAGAGCAGAAACTACGTTTGCATTTCTTTTTCCGCCAATTTTTTCAAGAATATTAGCCCTTGAAACATCTGTGAGTCTATCCCAAACAGCAGAAAGCTCTTTTAGTATTTGATAAGTACTTTTAAAAGTATTCTGATCGATCTGTATATCTACTTCTCCGCCAGTAAGTGCTAGGAGCTCATCTCTTAGTTTTGATGTGCTTTCAGCCATACCCTCGGTAGATTCACCCGCAGCTTCAAGTTCTGACTTAGCGCTTCTTAAAAACATTGAAACTGTCTTTAGGGTCGTTCCCACAGAATCCGGTGCTTGTACGATTCGATTCGCAGCTGTAATCATGGCGATACTCTCATCTAGATTATTTCCGCCGGCAGCCAGAGCAGCTGCGCTCCTTTGCAACGCCTCACCAATACCAGCAGACGAGATCGCGTAGTTATTACTAACTTCATTAAACTTATCTACGATTGATGTTACATCTGCCGTTTTAACCCCGAATGCTTGCATTGTAGATATAATACTTTCAGACGCAACATTAATATCTGTAATGCCGTCGGCGACATTTTTATAAAGAATAGCCGCATCTGCTAATTTAGATGCGTCACCGATTCCATATCCAAGCCTAGCAAAATCTGCACTCGCCCTTACAACGTCGCTTAGTGTTGCGCCTAATTCCCTTGATCGATCTGTTGCATTATTTAAGAACCTGTTGTATGTTGCCTCTGACGCATCGGTTACTTTTTTTAATTCAGTCATCGCAGTGTCAACTTCAACAACACACGCAGCCATCTTCTGCATTGTCTGCCATACTGTAGTGATTACCTCTGAAACTGACAACCATGAGGTAAACTTGCTAATCAGTCCGCCCATTCTATCGGTCCAACTCTTCGTTGCCTCTCCAGCCGCCCTGATTTCTTTTCTAGCACTATTTACCCCTGATGATATCCGAGTGAACGCTTGATCAAAATCTTTTTTTAAGATAACACCATTCCTGAGTTTATCCTCAAGACTATCCAGTTCATCCCTATACTCTGATAATGAATTATAAGATGATTTTGATGCACCTCGTGAAGAAGCAGACCAATCGTTTAAATTCTTCGTGATATCTGAAACTAAATTCTTCACCTTGGACAGAGCAGCGATGTTTTCGCTTGATCCTGGACCAAACTCTATGTCGCCTTTTCCTGCTGTGCTTAACATTGTTCGCATCTCTGCTTCAAGTTCTCTAACTTTAGCAATATGAGCATTTGCACTAGTCGCTCCGACACGATTCATTGCCTCAATTTCGGTTTGCAGTTCAGTATATTTTTTCGTAATTTCAGAAATGTCTACACCACCAATAGCGCTATCCGCAGTATTAGTTATTTTTTTATATGCAGACGCAATACTACCAGACTGTAGTCGCAATTCTTTCATTTCAGCATTTAGTCTGTCAACATCAGACGTAGCAGAACTCGCACTATCACCAAGTTGTTTTAAATCGGTTTTAACCTCATCTAGGTTCGGTGCTCGCACAGTCACTTCCATGCCTGCGTTTAAACTAACTGAATTTACTATTTTTTGAAGATCGGCTTTGAATTCAGCTATTGCCGCAGACGCGTCGATTTTTGAAACCTTAATATCAATAGTTTTACCATTGGTTCCGATTATTTTTTCAAGATCACTTTTCCATTTGGAGCTTACGCCATCTGTGTCTATTTCGACTTTAACCTTAAGCGGCTCAATACCCTTGATAATACCTTCAAGCTGATCTTTTATAACTGCTCCGCTATCACCACTTGGTCCACCAGTAGACACACCAAACAATAGTTCTATATCCGGCTTAGCCATTTTCTCACCGTCCTTATAATAAAAGCCGGAACAAGTCCGGCTTAAGTGTATCTCACAATATCTCCGCTATATACGGGATCGAGTTCTATTGAAATATCATATTTTGTTCCGTATTTTCCCATAAATTCGCCAACCGCACTCTGCATAAAAAATTCACCTTGTCGTTTATCGAGAGATACAATGTTCTTCCCATGCCATTTACCGTATACTCTTTTTTCTTTTGTGTCATATCCGTTATTAAAAACAGCCACGATATTGTCAACGTAGCCATATTTTTCTGGATATAGCGATGCGCGACCAGGAGCTTCTGACATGTAGATTTCTATTGAAGCAGAGCCATCTGGTAGTATAAATGGGGTTGTGAACATAAAACTTTCAACATGCTCCATAACAGAAGAAGGAAGCCCTGCGCTTGCTGCAGATCGTTTCAAAATAGCAATAAAATCCTTTGCGGCATCAACCATCTGATCTATGGTCATAATCTCTCCTCCGCCATATGTTTTTCCGGTGGAAGATACATGCGGGTCGCTACCGTTTCGGTAGGATGCTATCTTATCGCTCATTTTCTTTTTTCCAGCAGGCGTCTGCGAATAGGCATTTACCTTTCCCATTAGGGCACCAGCACTAATTGCCATTATTCCTCACCAACAATCTTTAATTCGGGATTCTTTTGCTTTAAGTACTCTCCAACGACTTTCTCTTCAATAGACCTGTCATCGCCATACACGCCAATAATTTTCTGAATATCTTCTGGAGAAACCTTATCAAAGAGATCTTTTGTAGCATCCTGGATCTCATTCATAGAGATAGTCATCTTCTCCATGGCGTGTTTAAACTCTGCGGTATTAGAATCACACGCATATTCAATCTTGTCGCGAATAGCGATGATGATGTCGCTATACTGATTGCTATTAATTTCGGGCATAATAAAATCGATGATGCCAGACCGCATCACCAACTCGTAGGCAGAGGACAGGTTTGCGGGCAGATTAATATTGGTATAATGGCGCACAACGCCACAATCAATTAAAGCCTGCATTGCCTCTGGGATATATCTTCCATCACTCAGGAAACAATTGTCTGCAACCTCTGCGACAAAATTAACTACTTCTTCAAAAGAGATAGTCTTAGTAATAGTCACTGGAATTCCGAACCATTCCTTTGTGACAGTATTTTCAAAATTTTCTTTAACGACACTCTCAAAAGCATTAATAGAAATCTTCTTAACCTTTGCCATCGTTAGCCTCCTTTAATTCTTTCTCGGCTTTCTTAGCCTTTCTTCTCGCAGATCTAGCTTTTTGCAGATCCTCATATAACAAAAAACCGCCATCTTTGAGAGACCAAGAAATCCATTTATAATCAGCTTCTGGAAACGTATACCAGAACAGCTTTCGTTTTAGTAGGGCAGTAGCGTCTGCAAAGCCCTTTATATCAATCACTTCTTCGCGGCCATCAGCATATTTAATATAGAAGTCAGCCACGTATTTGATTGCTTGTACGGTCCTACCGTCATGCACGAATTTAGGTTGAAGCTCATATGGCTTCTGTAATTCGTACTCGACCACATCGCCGCTCTCGACGAGAGGCAGAAGGACATCACGGTAATACCGCAATTCAAGTGCAGAATCAAAGACGATGCCATCAAGAGTTCGTCCGTCAACGTCTTTATCGACATTAAATTTAGTTCTAGCCATAAAATCACCGCGGTAAAATAAGGAGGTGGAAAATTTTCCACCTCCTTAATAAAACTCAGTCCCTATTGGGATCGAGAGTGTCAGCTTCTACCTCAGATTCAGCAACGATTTCAATTTCAACAGGCCTTGCCTCGACCTTCTTAGAACGAGGCTTTTTAGTCTCCTTAGGAATGAGCCCGCGAGACTCTTGGATCCTGCGAAGATAAATCGCGCCGCAATCAGGGGAGCATGCAACCTCTCTCCATCTAAACACGCCATTTTGAGGGGCGTGGCTGTGACAAGGTTCATAATCCTTACCACAGACTCTACACTGCTTTTTCTGAGACATTAATAAACCTCAATTAAGCAGCGTCCTCGGCCTCAGCGCCGAAAACAGTCCAGCTCCACAGCTGACCACCGGCACCGCAAGAGCCTGCCAGGCCTTCAGCCTCGAAATTGTGGACGGTCTGGTTGTCACCAAACTCCAGGGTGAACTCACCATTGAAGTCTGCCTTGGGAACCTTGATCTGCACGCGATAAACATTAGCGCACTTATCCTCGGCCAGCAGGTCAACATACAGGGTTGCCTTGCCGGAGTAAACATCGGACATATTCTCCAGAACGGAAGCCTGGATGTTACGCTTATAGTTAGCGACGATCTCAGTACCGTCTGCTACTTCGCCGGCATTAAATGCGATTGCCTTAGTGGCAGGATCGTAAGTAAACTTGCCCTCTGCAACAGCGTCAGACTGAGTCAGAACATTAACAACGATACCATCCTTGTCCTTAACCAGAATTTCAGGAATTTCGTTACCCTCAGTGCCAACTGCCTTATAGGTAGTAGTTGCGGCGTCACCGGTGACAGTCAGGTAGTCGAACCACATGACCTCTGCGACCTTGTTCTCGAACTTGGAACCGGTCTGCATCTCCAGCATGCCAGCGGACAGCATACCGTTAGAACCGGAAATAGTCAAAGTCTTATTGCGCTTCAGAGAAGTCAGCTTGCGGCCCTGCTTACCGGTGATATCAATCTTTTCCTGACCCTGAGCCAGAGAAGCGTTCTGCAGCTCGTCCATAGTGAACAGATAGCTCTCTTCACCAATAGTGAATGCAGTAATGGTTTCCAGGCTAACAGGAGCCAGATCAGAAATCTTGACCATTTGTCATTCCTCCTATTTATGTTTTAACCAGTTCAAATCATCCTGGTTAATATCTTTCGAGCTAATAGAGCCCGAGTAAATACCGAACATTAAGTTCGAATAATTGATTTTGTGTGTTATTTGTCGAACGCTTTCATTGAATTGATAAATCGAGAGTTCTAGTGTCCCCGCGAAATCGTATTTGTACTGCTCAGTATTAACCATTGCGACAATCAGATCCTCAATCTGAGAATCATGTTTACGTCGCCGATTGCGGTTCATCTTTTTGCGAGCGCGTTCGATCATGTATTTTTTCGCCTCTTCATTGCCAGGCTTGCGTGTGTTCTTTTCCAAATGGTGAATTTTACGAAGTGTATCAGCTATACTAACCTGTAGTGCTCTGTCAAACCTACGTTCGGTTTTCGGATCAATGTAAACGGCCTTTCCGGTCTGCTCATCAATCGCAAATTCAAACGGCGATAAATCAAGATCACCAAAGATCAATTTTGTATCACATTGTTTGATTGCGTTGAACATCAGAATAAAAAGGTCGTAGTCGTTTATCGTTGAAAAGTCGATTTTGGCATCATCCAGTAGAACCATAAGGTCTATTGGCATAGCTGTGAGCAACTGAACAAGATTATAATAAGCGTCTTCGCATTCTAAAATTTCACCAACGGTTGGGATTTTAATGCTAACGAAATCGTTTATGACAATTTCAGATTTATAAAGAAAATTCCTAGTTGCCATAAAGACCTCCCATTAACCCCGCTTCCGATTGGAAGGAACCGGCTGCTTGGTGGGCTTTGGCGCGTTAAAATCAACAGCGTGGAAGGTAAGTACCTTTCCTTGATAATCTGTGATTGGGGCAAAACGTTTAGACGAGTAAAGGTCTAATGTGCCCATACCATACATAAAACTACCACTCAACTTCTTCGCGATTTCAGAAGCGAGCTTATCAACACGAACGCCACCCTCTGGTAATCGAAGTAGGCTTTTATGAGAAAAAATCCATACATAGATAATAGGGTAGTAGTATGTTTGGTTTGCCGACCTTTGAATATCCACATCAAAACAAACAAAGGTCTGACCCTGTTCAACAGTCTCTGGAATATATTCAAACGGAAACACTTGAGAATATGCAAGATCGAATGCAGGAAGTGTGTATTTCTTATTTCCTCCAATTAGATCAACTATCTCTTTTGTTGTCAAAATATCTTCCATAAGCTGATTCTTGTAGTTGTAAAACTCATCAAGAAACATCAGATCCACCCCCGCCTGCCTGTGTCAGAATTATCGGTGGACACGTCTACAGAAATGTTGTTACTATCTTCGTCTTCTCGAGGGAAGTGCTTATAGTAATCAGCAATATGTAGATCGGTATTATCGTCGTACTCTGTATTACACTCAGTCATAACAAAAATGACGACACCATTATCATCGAAACTTCCGCCAAGTTTAAACGGCTTTGTCAAACGATAGGCAAGTGGATGAGGCGCCGCATAATCATCAATGATAAACCTAGCATCACGATCTAATGCAAGAGTTTCAAGATCTTTAGGTAATGTAACGGCAATTCGTGAGTCACCTTTGGTCGCAACTAAAAATGCATCAGAATACTCGCCGGTCAAATAACGTGTACCGTCCTCTACGACGGACCATCTTTCAACAATCTCTCCGTTGTCGTTAATCCAACGTAATAGATAATTACACTGAACCATGATACACTTAGTGTAAATTTCTGAGTTAGCATCTCGCTCGGTAACGATCCATTTATGATCCATCCAATCGACATATGCACCGTGACGAATGTCTTCACCCGGGAGTGAACACAGTGTCTTTTGGTTCAAATTGTCTGAGTTCAGAACAACAATATTTCGTTCCTCTCCATCAATATCTACATTGTGATACGATAGGGTTGTTGGGATCTGATTGGTTAATCTGTTCATAAGGTTATATTTTGCACGGTCTCTACTCGTTTCGCCTCTGAGTGCGTTTCTGGTATTATATGTACTCCATGGGTTCATGCAGTCACCCCCTCTGAGGTATCAGAAATGGAATCTGCAAAATATTTCGCACGAAGCTTATTGCATATAGAAATTGCTCTAAACACTTCGCGCTTAACTGTATGCACACTTGTTTCAGGGTTATCGATCAGATACTGTAGAATAGCAAGAAGGGATACATAATCACGATCATCATTCAGGACATACATTAGCCCATTAAAACCCTTAAGTTCTAGTAGCAGGCTTTCTAAGTAAGTAGGAAGCGACTCTTCTTTTGTCTCCCACAAGGGAAGAATTTTGAAAAATCTGTCTACCAAACTGCGCACATACTTACGCATTGACTCTTGGCGCATTAAAGATGTAGCTCCGTTAAATCTCCGTGATCATACGAATACTCCCTTATCATATTCGTAAACCTTTTACTAACGGAGTTATATGCACTATTAACCTGACGGAAAAGCTCGGCAGGGGAGTAGTTGGTGAAATCTTTAGTATTTAACAGCTGGACAAGATTGTCCTGCTTGTAAACATAGGGTTTCATCCATTGAACCAACATACCCTCAGACACAATGTTTAAGATTTCATCAATCTCGTTATCAGGAATGTCGATATTAAACTGACGAATAATATCATCACGATCTGTTAAATCGTAAATGCACACCTTATCAAACTGAGAACATGCACGCTTCATATAGCCATCAACCATATTATTGCGATCGTACTCATCAAGATGAATGAAGTCGTACTCTGTGACTTTGCCTAAAAATGCGCCAGTAAAAAGATCGTAAGAAACGCTCATGGCGCACCTCCTTATCGCTCGATTAGCTCAACGCCAAGGGAACGCTCTAAGGCTGCAATAGCTTTATTAGAATCAATTTCGCCTTCTGCGATCAACTGACGAGCACGATAGCTCAAAGAGCTCTTCTGTCCGGCGGACAATTTTGCCACGACCTTCTCAATTTCCGCAGCAGACTTCTGAAACAAATCATCAAATGAATCAATCGTCAAAGCGTACTTATAATATTGGCCGAGACCCAAATAATCAATTACCCAAGAATACTCTTCGTCAAACATAAACCAGTTATTAGCATAGTACTTCTTATAAGTATTTTTTGCGTTTCGAAGCTCCAGTAGCTCAATCATCTGCTCGGAACCAAACTCTGGCCATACAAACTTCTCATGAGTACGTGGGCTTTTATATACCAGACGACCCTGGTAGCCATTTCGGACAGGGATCAGTTGATTTAGATCGATATCCTTGGCAATAACAGGCTTTTTAACTTCTTCAACAACAACGGCATTGGAATTTGATTCCTCAACAGATGTGGTCTTTGTAGTCTTAGCCCTAGACTTAGCTTCTGCCATAATCTAAACTATCCTTTCATTCAATAATCGGGGCTTTAAATAAGCCCCGATTTACAAGTTTTTAATTAAGCGATCTCGTAACGACCAATACCGGAATTGCCGCCAGCCAGAACGATACCCAGACCGTACTTCTCGCAGTACATGTAAGTCTGAGTCAGATCCTGATTCTGCATAGGATCGCCCATCAGAACAATGGGGTTGCCCTCGCGCACGCACTTAATGGGCTTGTCGTCACCAGCAATAATAGTCAGGAAATCGTCAGACATAACGAAATCAGTAGAACCGACCTTATGACGCTGGGGAGTAACAACGACAGGGGTGCCGTAGAACTTACCAGCATAACCCATGTTGTACATATCGTTCTTATAGCCATCGGAATCCATAGCAGGCTTCAGGTTGCGGATAGCCTTCTTAGTGCCAACAATAGTGGCGGGCTTGCCGCCTGCGGCAGCTTCGACATGAGCGATCAGCTCCATCAGCTCGTCCTCATCATAAGCACCTGCGGCGGGGAAGTAGGTGACACCGCCCATCTGATCAGCAGTAGCACCCATCCACACGGCGTAAATGTCGTTCAGCAGCTGAACACGGAAGGACTCAGCGACCTTATTGATAAAGTGATTGAAATCAACGCGACCAGACAGGACGCGGTTCAGCTCCTCGTAAATCTTAACACCCTTCAGGGAAGTGGGAATGGATGTCTCGGAGCTTCCGCCCAGTCTCTGACGACGAATAGCCTGGGTACCGTCTGCAATTTCAGCGACAACAAACAGGTTGTTATCTTCGACAATAAACAGATTCTTGTCACCCTCAGCAACATTACGGAACTCAACCAGGGAGTTAAAGAACTCGTCACCCTGCAGACCCTCAACAACAGTACGAGACAGGATGGTTTCGATAAGAGTGAACAGACCCTTGCACTCGCCGTCACGAATCTTCTTATAATCCAGAACAGTGCTGCCGCCATTCAGGTCAACCAGAGCCTGACGCAGAGTGTCCATGGACTGATTAGTGGAATACTTCTCCACATTGCCGTGATAAGCATCAACGGCCAGCTTAACGATATCATTCATTTCAGCCATTTTCGTTTTCTCCTTTCGTATAATTAGGCTTCGGTCTTACCGACCAGAATAGTGTAATAGGTGTAACGACCGACAGTTTCAATGTGAGAGCACTTACCCAGGCCGGTGCCAGCGGCATCAATCTTACCGTCAGCGCCGATGCCAACCTCTGCGCCAACCTCGGGGACGGAACCGCCGACAAAGCCCTCTGCAGTAACAGAGAACTCATCGTTGCAATGCAGGATATAGCCACGAACAGCCTTACCCTTCTCATTGATGAAATCATCCAGATTACGCAGGCGCTCGTCGTACATAACTTCGGGAGCGGCGATCAGAACACACTCGGTCAAATCTGCACCTGCAGTAGCAGCGGATGCCTTATGAACTTCGCGCTGGCCTTCTTCCAGACCTTCCAGGTGGGCAATAACGCCATTTTCAACTTCAGCGACCTGACCGTCTGCGTAGAAACGCAGGGAACGCAGGCCGGGAGCAACGTCGGTACCGTACATTCTGTCAGTACGGACCACGCAATACTTAGTAGCCATATTGGTTTCCTCCTAATTTGTTTATAAAATAGAAAAGCCGCCGATGTGATCGGCGGAGATATACTTACTATGTAAGTTATTAAACGGTGGGCTTATACTTTTCGAACAGGCCACCATACACCCGATCTTCGGGTTCAGTTCTTTCGACCTTCAGCTTGGGAGCATCGGGCTTCTTTGTGAACTTGGCTGCAGAGCCATTTCGTCCGCGAATTGCATAGCACTTTTCTTCCAGTGCTTCCAGATCAAACTCGGCACAATTCTCGCGCAGAGCCTCAAACTCTTCGACACCTGCCAGATCCTCGAACTGAGCGAAGATCTCTTCTCGTGCTACCTCTGCGGCAGCAGCTTCAGTGTCAGCCTTAAACTGACGCAGAGAACCAAGCTCGGTATTCATAGTCTCAATGGTGTCGGAGGCAGCCTGATATTTCTCAGACCACTGGGTATCGTTTGCAGTATACTGAGTAGAAATCTCTTCGAAAATACTGTCGAAGGGCATTGCCTGTTCGCCTTCGTCAAAATTGACGATTGCAAACTTCATGCGCTTCTTGCTATCGAAGTCGACCACAACGT